>MDSY01113338.1_pt1 | contig 11077 bp, 7 predicted proteins | sample 811131 | NCBI WGS metagenome assembly MDSY01 (sample SAMN05326643, study PRJNA326480) | marine metagenome | isolation source: seawater | place: Atlantic Ocean: South West | collected 2010
GGCGCAGGAAGCACCCTCACTTTAAGTAGACGGGGTACTAATCAGCTCACCATGGGCAACATCATCCACATCCCCAGAGGCCGAGGCGGCATGAGGAAGAGGGGGAATGAAATCATCATGTACCTTGGGTACAGTACCTAAAAATAGGCAAAAACACTGAGCTTTTTTTTTTCGCATTCGGAGAAGGGCCATTGCTGGAGGTTGGCTGGGAAAAAGCGCTCGGCGCATAGCGAGTGCGCCCCTTGTCTTCTCAGGCCCAAGTGCCCCGCTCTGGTTGAGCCTGATGATGACCTTTGCGTTCAGCGCCCTCTCCCTCTCCATGCTGATGCCGGCCACCCTCCGCACCGCATGCAGCATCGGCAGCAGCAGTCTCGGCGGCAGCAGCGGCAGCGGCGATCTCGGCAGCAGCAGGCCCAGGAGGAGCCGGCTTGCGGTCATGTCAACCACCTCCTTCGACCCGAGCATATACTTCACGAAGCCTCGGGACGATGACACCAAGCAGTATATCATGCAGCAAACCATGCTCCGTGTCAAAGACCCCCAGAAGTCGCTGAGTTTCTACTGCGATACTCTGGGCTTCAACCTGCTCATGTATCGCGAGTTCCCGCAATGGGGCTTCAACGTCTACTTTGTCGCGCAGGCTGACCCGGCGACGATCCAAACGGACCGAGACGAACAGTGGCGCTACTGCATGCGAACGGCCGGCTGCATCGAGCTCACGTGGAATTACGGCTCTGAGAATGCGGATGGCAAGGTGTACAACACTGGCAACGGCGACGCAACCGGCACCGACGACGGCAACCCCATCAAGGGTGGATTCGGACACTTGGGGATCACTGTCCCTGATGTGTATGATGCGTGTGAACGCTTCAAGGCGATGGGCGCTGAGTTCCACAAGTCTCCAAACTCGGGAGGTATGAAGGGGCTGGCTTTTGTCAAGGATCCGGACGGCTACCTGATCGAGATACTGCCGCAGGGAGAAATGATCACAAAGCCCCTCGATTGTGATGGGGTCGCCCTAGAGGGCGGCGAGGGCTACACGGATAACTCAAAGGCTTGAATCTTGAGAATGAATATGAGCCTCAACCTGCAATCTTGATCTTGCGCGCACGTGCATGTTCGAGTATGCCGTCGTCTGTATAGTTTGGCAAGTGCCAGTGGGATCTAGACGTGTTCGTGTTGAGTGTCACCTTGCGTACAGCCGAGCAACACATGCATATCATGTATTTTTCTAATACTTGTGTGTAGGGTAAAGGGTTCCTACATAATATATGGACATTAACATTAAAACCATCATTTTGATTTTTGATATCATTAATATCGCAGCTTATATATAATATTTATATATACTATATATTATATAGGTTCCTATGTAACTTAATTATGTGTTTTAATGTAAATGTTAATATTTAAATTTACATTTACATTAGGAAGGCCCCACATTTGATTTCATAGTCATGATACACTCATGAGATCCACTACGGACTACTCACACTAGGTCGCGTTGAACTAGAGACGACTAACAAGCTAAGACATCCTGGTCATTCTGAACGAGTGACGACTAACACAAACACGACTACATTTCTCATGATGATGATGGGCCTGCACATTCTCATTCACATTGAGAGAGATGATATATGGAGCCGCAGGTGCGGAGGAAAGATCACGTGAAGAAGAAGCGTAAGAGTGCTTCCAAATCGACGGGGGACAAATCCAAGCCTACAAGACAGACGTACGGCTATGGGCGCATCCGTCGCCATCCGCGTCCCTCCAAGCCTTCTTTCTGGTTGTTGTTGTTGGCTGGCACGCGGCGAGCGGTGTGAGGGCGCGGAGCACGCCCCTCGTGCGTCGGAGGCGTCCGATCGGCCGTGCATACGCCGGAGCGCCCAGCTTGCCCGCGCGCACGCTCGCCGCACGCCGCACGGCCGCCAGTAGCACTTGTGACGCATGAGGACTCACCCAGTGAAGCGAATGCTCACTAGTGAGTACTGCGAGCATATTCTCCTCGGTGGGATGCTGGTTGACGGCCTGTTGGACCAGGTGGAGCAGACCAGATGCCTCATATCTGCTCACGAGCGCCATCGAAAGCGGCGCCTGCTCGGCGATCTGTGCAGTGGTCAGCCGGAACGGGTCATCGTAGCTGCCGAGTTGTAAGAGAGCGACAAACGCTTGGAGCGATGGGAGGGAGCAGTCGTCGACAAGGAGCTCGCGTCGATCGAACGAAGCGCCGCAATTCGCCGTAGAGGAGAGCAGCTCGTCGAGCATCGGAGAGCAGCTGCGCAGCAGAGCCTCGCGCACAGCGACGTGTGCGCCACTTGAATGTCGCAGGATCACCTGGGCCGTGGTGGGCGAGCTGCTGCTGTTGCGTGCGCGGAGGGTGGCACATGCGCCGCGGGGTGCCTCGGAGATTGCAACCGCCATACTTCAGCACGTTGGACGTCCACAGCGGCGCGGACGAGCGGGCAGCGGAACGAAGACAAAAGATGCCCTTAAACGCCCCTTAACTAAGCATCGGTGAGGTTGTCTCCCCCCTACAGACGGGAACGCGATGAGTCAAGATTCCCACTTTGGACATAATTCCCAATTTCCACGTCGGCCCTGCGATATGGTGGGGAGCTCATCGCCGGTAGGGTTGGACGCGGCGCTGCGCGATGAGGCGAGCATCAACGTGCTGATTCCGATGGGCGGATCGGGAGAGAACTTCAAGGAGGCCGGATGTGCGCCGCCCATACCCTTGCGCTGCACGGCACGAGACACAGCGCCGGCAGCTCAGTGCTGCGTGGGCGCTGCACTTGCTGCGCCTCGCGCCTGACACTGACAAGGCTCCTCTCCAGACTCCTCGCCGCACACTCTCTCCACACTCATCTCCATACCCATCTCCCGTGCCACCCGCTCTTCGTCTGCCGTCCTTTTTTGGGGTCGTTTTGGCTCTTGCCGGCTCACTCTCTTCCTCGCCCACTTGCTTAGACTCTTTCCCGAAGCCCCTGATCAAGATCGCTGGTCGGCCGATGATGAACCACATCCTCGACTCGCTCCACCTCCGCGCGGGCGACGTTGTCTGGATCGTCGTCCCCTTTGCTCTCCATCAGCAATACGAACATGAGTTTGAGTTTGGAGGAGCAGAGGGACTCGACGTGCGGGTGATCCCTTTCAAGCTGCAGACTCGCGGTTCGATCGAGACCCTCTTCATTGGCCTCCAGCACATGCACCACAGTGAGCTCTCAAGAAGGACTCTCTGTCTCGATTGTGATAATATCTACTTTTCGGACGTGATCGGCACTTTCCGAGGGTTGCCGCGTGAGCAGGGGTGCTGCTTCTACTTTCGAGACGAGGGCCTTGCGCCAATCTACTCGTATCTGGATCTTGGGCTCGGTCTGGAGCGGGATGGTCCGATTGACCACACAATGAGCAAACAGCCGATCGAAGTTGACACGGCGATCGAAGTTGACACTCTTCGGTCGGGCCGATCTGGCGCGTCATCGGCCGCGCCGCTCCCTCCTCGCGTGCGCGGAGTCTATGAGAAGAACAAGGTGTCCGAGTGCGCCAACGTTGGCGCCTACGGCTTCGCCTCCGCCGAGCTCCTACGCCAATTCATCATGGATGAGCTCGACACATGCACGGAAGAGCCGACGCCGTTTCGTTACTTTCTCTCCAAGGTGATTAATAAGATGATCGATGCTGGGCATGGCTTTGCGGCGCTCGAGGCTCCCAAGGTGTCATTCTGCGGGAGCCCCGAGAAGCTCGAGGCCTTCATTGATGAGGTCTCCGCGGGGCGCGTCCTCGCCACGCCCAAGCGTCGCTTCTGCTTCTCGCTAGACAACGTGCTCGTCACGGCGCCCCAGGTACGCGGCGACCTGCGCACGGTGAGGCCGATCGTGAAGAACGTGGAGCTGGTGCGGGAGCTCAAGGAGAGCGGTCACTACATCATCATCACCACCTCACGACTCATGCGCGAGTGCGGCAGCAATCTCGGCGCCGTCATCGCCGCGTGCGGCAACATGACCCTCCATACGCTCGCAGAGTTTGAGATCCCGTACGATGAGATCCATTTTGGGCAGCCGCCCGCCGATGTATACGTGGGACGCTCTGTGGCGTGCTCGGCGATTGACACTGAGAAGGACCTTGGGTGGAGGCTGCGCACACGCCAGGCGCAACTCGCGCCCGGAATGGTCGCAGCGAGGCACTTTAACGACGTGCAGCTCGCCGACGACTGCGTGGTGAAGACAGCAGCGCGCGAGGTGCTTCGCGGCGAGCTCTACTTTTACGAGCACGTGCCCGCGGAGCTGAGCGATCTCTTCCCCAGACTCGTCTCCTCCTCCGGCTCCCTTCCTGCGCCGCCCTTGAGCCCAAGCGCCACCTCAACCCCACAAGGCACGACGAGCAAAACGACGCTCTCGATAACTCTCCAGCGGATCCACGGCGTCACATTCTCGCATCTTGTCACGAGCCGTTCCCTTACACCGGGTCGTCTCACGCTGATGCTGAGAGCGCTCCGCCGGATCCACTCGTGTGCGGGGGAGCGCGCCAGCTCCAACACGGCGCCGTCGGGGGAAGCACCGCCATCGGGCGAAGCACCGCCATCGCCGCCGCCATCGCCGGTCGGCTCGCTCGAGCTCTGTGCCAACTACGGCCCCAAGCTGCGGCGGCGCTTCGAGAGCCACCGAGAGCTCTATAGTGCGCTCAGCACAGAGACCGCCGCCACCTTTGAGCAGCTCAGCCAGTTTCTCCGTGAGTATGAGGCGGAGCACCGATACCAGGAGGCCGCAGTCGTCCACGGTGATCCTGTCTTCTCCAACGTGCTGTTGAATGAAGATGGTCACGTCGTCTTCCTCGACATGCGCGGCGAGCTCGGCGAGCAGCTGACGATGCGCGGAGATCTCACCTACGACCTCTCCAAGGTGTACCAGTCGCTGCTCGGGTACGATTTCATCATCCTCGGCCAGGAGCTTCGCGAGCGCGACATGGAGATACTCGCGCAGCTCCGCGAGACCTTCCGCGAGTTCGTAGCTGAGCATTACCCGCGCACGCGAATGTCTGACGTGATCAAAATCACAGCCTCGCACTACTTTGGCATCGTCCCCCTCCACATCAACCAGCAGCACAGGCAAGAATACTTTAAGACATGCTTGGCGCTGCTCAAGTACCATTAAGTCATTAAGTAAAAGTTGACACGATAAGATTAAAGATACAAATTTGTGAAGTATTACAGAATGATATATAGGTTAAGGTTTAGTACAAGTGAAAGCGTTGATAATATATATAATATATATGATAAATATTAACACATATACTATTACTATATAGCCTAGGTTAAGGTTGAGGTTCCTATAGCGTATAGGTTCAAGGATGATCCTATGCAGAACTGTTCACTAGACTAGACGACTTGAGACGTGCTACGAGGACGAATAGGCGCGTTCCTTAGTCCCTCATGAGCACGCCATTTTGATATCTTCGCACAAGCGGCCTGCCGAGCTGCTTGGGAAGCCAACCGAGCTGGTGGATCGAGTGGTAGCCCACGAGGATCGCCTCCGCCATGTCGGTCTGCATTTTGCCTTGGTGAGAGCCAGCGGCGCCGGCGCCGTAGTCGTTGACCAGCTGGCGCGCGATGAGACGTGCAGCTGCCTTGGCGAGCTGCCCTGACTTTTGCTCCTTTTTGCTCAGCAAGTTTTTGCGCCACGAGTGCGCCAAGACCTCCCCATACCTCGCACCATGGAGCGCCGCTTCCGACTCCCATGCGGCCCTCAGCGGCAGATCGCCACCTTCGCAGACCACATGGGTGATGCGCGTGTACCCGTGCGCACCCCACCCCTCAGGCAGCTCTGCCGGCCAGCTAGCAAAGACCCCTACTGCGCGCTCCTCGAGCTCCGCCACCGATTCCGCTTCGAGGTATTCAAACCTTAAGAGGCTGCCGTTGCCGCTGTAGAGCGCGAGTCCGTTGCGGAGGCCAACGTCGATGGCGAGGAGTAGGGCGCCAGCGCCTTCCGACGCGCTACTCTCGGCACCCGTGCTGGCTATCCTCGTAGCGGAGCTAGCGGTGGCGGAGGCGGCGGCAGAGGCGGCGGCAGTGGCGGCGGCGGCGGCGGCGGTAGGGGCTGCAGCGGCTGCAGAGGCGGTAGGAGGCTGGGACGTGCGCTCGTCCTCGGGGCGCATCGCAAAGCCTCGTGGCTTGGCATTGCGCGAGCGTCGCGTAGCCCTACGGCTGCTCCGTGCGACCAATCCACCGGAGGCAATCACCACAATCTCATCGTCGGTGCCATCCGTGACTGGATTCCTCATCAGATCTGGAGCGGCGAGATTGGGCCGTGGCGCGGATGGGTGCGTAGCGAGAGGTGCAAGAGCAGACCCCCATCTCTCCTCCTCGCCATCGATCACCTCCACCTCGCCCGGTTGCAAGAGATCGAGCCTCGCGTCAGCCCCACCCGCAGATTCACCCGCAGATTCTTCTCGCCTGCCGACAGTTTGCTCATCAGCCTCTCCTACAATGTTGAGCATCGTGGCGCCGTGCGTGATGGACTTGGCATGTCCAGCATTCGCGTTCGCGCAGTTCACCACCAGCGTCGCGTGCTCAGTGCACTCGAGCCGCCTGCGGTCTGCAAAGCGGATGCGCGCGGCACCTCGAGCTTCGTGGATGTGTCCGCAGAGCCATAGCCATGGCTTGACGTTGGCCTGCTCGACGGCGGCGCGGAGGACGGAGCTGCCGGCGTGCTTGCTCTCATACGTCAGGTCGAGCACACCTCTCGGGGGCACGTGCGAGATGAGCACGTGGCCGTCAGCTGGCAGCTTGGCATGGCGCACAGAGCGCTGAAACGGCATCAGCACAAACGTCACGCCGCGGACGACGATCGCGCTGGGCTCGACGGCGTAGTGTGCGCCGGAGCGTTCGAAGAGGACGTAGGACGGGTCGTGGTTCCCACGCACCACGATCCTCACCGCGTGCGGCTGCTCACTCAGCCAGCGGTCAAAGTCAGCGGCAGTCGTGCTGCGACTTCCCGTGAAGTCTCCGCAGTGGATGAGTACATCTCCTGGCGGAAGCCGCGGGAGGTCGCGGTACTCATAGCCGTGCGTGTCACTGACACAAACTAGACGGAGTGCCGACGGCGGCGGCTCGCCGTCTTCTAGGGCTGGCAGCTGCAGGGTGAGCTCTTGAACGACAGGCAACTCAGCTCCATCGTGCAGGTTGACTGCGATCTGCTGCAGCGTGTCCTTCGATGCGGCGGCGGAGGATGTCACGCACGATACGCGAGCGCCCACACGCAAGCCGTGTGCGGCTGGCACCAAGAAGCTGCCACGCACACCCACCCCAAGGAGGAGCACAGTCCACCTGAGGAAGGTCTCCGGCATAGCAAGTTCCGAGACTGCGTAAGAATCCTATTGATATTTTGGACGTGCGCGCGCGCATGTATGCTCTCCATGCGTTTATTACTTCTACCAGGTGCTGTAATTTTGTTTGCGTTTGATATTGGCGGAGACGCAAGCATCTCCACCGCTCCCATATATTGTGAAGTGCAGTCCAGACTTTGTCTGCCTGCATCTCAGGGCCAAGACCAGAGTGCAAGGGAATCATCCGAGAGATGGCACCTAGCCTTCTTGATCACTAGGAAACCCCTTCCAGGTAAGTATGAAGAGTTGCCATAGGTTCCAAAAAATATAAATATTTTCATCTTGCCACCAAGCTTCGTGTTTCCTCCCCTGCGAAAAGCTCCGTCGCCCGGCCCGATGAAACGGCCATGGTGGGCCGACGGGTGGCCAATGCGCCTCGGCTGTGCAAGATGCGCATGGACTCTGACGGGCCCGAGTACACCCCCATCAGATAGTGCGTGCACTTGCAGCTCGAGAGGGCTTCATCGCGTCTGTGTGTCAGCTCCTGTAGCAGTTTGGTAGCAGCGGTGGGTGGATCCGCAACTCGCGCTGCCATCGCCTACGCGTCGAGTCAACGCCCCGCCCCGCCCCGGCCCTTTAGATGATCAAATGCGGTCTGGTGACGACCTCATCTAGGCTTCCGTTCACTCAAAGGGCAGAGCCAGAGGCAGTGCACGCACTCGACAGTCGTCCCGAGTCGATGCCACGCTGCACACGCGCTCGTCTAGTAGCGCTAGCACGCACTCGACAGTCATCCCGAGTCGATTTCACGCTGCACACGCGCTCGCCTAGCGCCAACGTGCTCTTGTATATATATTATAGACACTGTGACAAGAATGGTGGCCTCAGCAGCGCGCATCTAAATACATAATACTAGTAGTATCTGTTATCTCCTATTACCGAGTGGTGATTCGCACGCCTGCTCGTGATCCGCCCTCGAGCCCAGTATGCGCCAATCGCTCTGCTAACAAATGGCCGTCGTCCTGACGCAACGGCAACGCTCTTTTCCCGGGACCAATGCTCCCCTGGGTCGCATGAGAATCGGCCGCGGGCGCTTGGCGATTCGGCGACTCTGGACGGTGCGAGGCGACCACCGCATCGCAAACCAGCCGCAGCGTGTCGCGTGTCAGCCTCGTGAGAATCGACGGATCGGTAGCGCACCTATCACCGCCTCTATCACCGCCTCTATCACCGCCGCTATCACCGCCGCTATCACCGCCGCTATCACCGCCTCTATCACCGCAGCTATCACCGCCGTTTCCACCGCTCCCACCATCGCTCCGAGCACCGCCCCCAGCACCGCTGGCATGTTTCGCGCCCTCGGCCCGAGAAGCGCAGCTATGGCCGATCCAAAGGAGCCGTACAGAAGGCAGCCACCCCAAGGCCTCGAGCGTACATCGGCGCGCCATCTCGCAGCCGTCGGCGCACTGTGCAATTTCTCGAGGGGTGCGCCGTGCATCGTCGACGAGAGAGACGTAGGCTCCGGCGGCGACAAGCGCTGCACAGGCATCGGTGTGCAGCCTCGCAGCGGCGAAGTGTAGCGGTGAAAGGCAGCCGCCCGAGAGCACGTTGGGGTTGGCCCCGGCTCGCAACAGGAGTCGAACTGCGGCCGCGGCGCTGCCGGGGTCGGCGGCGCAACATGCGAGGTGGAGGGCGGTTGGACCATTCAGTGTGGTGTCGGTGTGACTCAAGAGCGCTGCGTCCAAGACGTGGGTGCCGCGCTCGCACAGGGCCTCCACGATATCCTCGCAACCATTGAAGGCTGCGAGCATGAGTGGTGTGGCGCCGTGGCGCGTTCGCACGTTCGGAGCTGCGTTGCGAGCGAGGAGAAGGAGCGCCACGTTGGAATGACCATGAGCCAGAGCGCAGTGGAGCGCCGTGCAGTCGGCCTCGGCGCCAAAATGCGGCCAGAAACGTGACACCCTCGGTGCGATCCGACGTGGTGACCACTGGCGGCTGTCGACACCCACCTGCTGGCTATCGACGAGCATGGCGACGGTGGTGGAGTCGCCTGAGGAGGCGGCATCGAGGAGTTGTGCGATCAGACATTCACGCGAGGGTGAGGGCCGATGGCCACCGCGCCGGTAGACCGCGCTGCACGCGATCGACTCGCTCGCCTCGTAGCCGTCCATGAAGGGAAAAATGATGAGACAATTTCATAAACTCATTTCATAATCCTACATATGTTTTCGCTCGCATTTGGTGGTTCCTATTTGCTATTGGGTCTCCAGAAATTGCCGCGAACAATGCGAGTCGCGCTTCTCTTGGCGGCCGGCAGCCTCGAGCTTGCGTGGACGCTGGCGGTACCGAGCGCGAATCCACAGGGCGTACCCAATCAGCTCTGGTCGTGGCGTGGCCAGCAGATCCGCTACCAAGCCTTCGGCGATCCTGCAGCCAAGCAGAGCGTGCTGCTCGTGCACGGCCTCTTCGTCAACGCCGACCATTGGCGTCGCAACGTGCCTGCGCTCGCCGAGTCGGGCTACCGCGTCTACTCGATCGATCTCCTCGGTTACGGCTACTCGTCCAAGCCCGACCCGTACGGTGAGGTCGCCCGAGGGCTCTCCGGCGAGAAGGGACGCGCGCTCACCGATGTCGACACTGAGCTGTGGTCTCCGCTCTCTCCTGGTGGGACTCGGATGGCGTCGGTGGCGCAGGGGCACCCGCTGGGCTCCTGTTACAACTTCTTCACCTGGGCCGAGCAGCTCTGCGACTTTGTGGACGAGGTGGTCCACAAGGAAGAGGATGGTCAGCACGATGGTCAGCAAGATGGTCGACAGGATGGTCGACAGCAGGGAGTGGCGCAGAGCAGCGTCGCACTCGTCTGCAATTCGATCGGGACAATCTCGGGTCTTCAGGCGGCGGTCGACCGGCCGGAGCTCTTCAATGGCGTCGCTGTCGTCAACCCCAACTTTAGGGAGCTCCATGTGGCAGAGCAGCCAGCGCCGCTCCGACCGATCACCACCGCCGTGCAATCGCTGCTGAGGCGCTACGGCAAGCCGCTCTTCGATGCGCTCGCCAAGCCGGCGACGGTGAAGCAGATCCTCAGGGAGCCATACTCAGACGCAACCCAGGTGACCGATGAGCTCGTCGACGTGCTCCTCACACCACTCCTCACCGAAGGAAGCGCTGAGGTGTCTTTTTCTCTCACTCGACCCATGATTCCCACATGTCACACCCACCCTGCCACACCCCATTGTCCCTATATATCACCGATTCCTTCTCTTGCTGGAGGTCGTCTTTGACACTCTCTCCTATTCCGCGGGGCCGCTACCCGAGCAGCTCCTCGCGGATCCGAGGCTCGTTTTTCTTTTCGCCCACGCACCCATTTCTCCCATATGTCGCAACCCACTTTTCCCATATCTCACATTTTAATCGCTCCTCTCGGACCCGAGGCTCAAAGCGCCGGTGTGGGTTTGCTGGGGTGAGGAGGACCCTTGGACGCCGAGTGGACGCGTTCGAGCGCTCGAGCGCTTCCCGTCGGTCGTCGACGTGAGACCGCTCCCGGGTGTGGGGCATTGTCCACATGACGAAGCGCCGGAGCTCGTCAATCCGTTACTCGTCGAATTCATCAATAAGCTCCAAGAGCGAGATGGCGAGGTCGCAGCAGCGTCATGAGGCGCTGTATGAGTTGGTGTATGCCAAGACTTTGCTTTTTTATGAGCATATACATACGTAGTCCTATGTTGAGCGAGATCAATCAGACATGAGTATGTAACAC
>MDSY01119951.1_pt1 | contig 11077 bp, 8 predicted proteins | sample 811131 | NCBI WGS metagenome assembly MDSY01 (sample SAMN05326643, study PRJNA326480) | marine metagenome | isolation source: seawater | place: Atlantic Ocean: South West | collected 2010
ATATAACCCAAAAATAACATTAAAAGAAACAAATGATGAAGTTCCTAATATGGGCTTTTCACTTTCTAATAAAAAAATCATAAAAGCTGGTTTTAAATTTTTATATACGCTTGATGAAAGTATCAGGGAAATGATACTTAAATGGTCAAAGCAAAGCTTAATGAAAGATTTGGAACATGTAAGAGATGGAGAAAATGAATTCATTGATGAAAGGGGGAAAATTAGTAATCACGAATTAACTGAACCTATAAATTTAATTGGTTTAATTGACTCTAAAAAAGGAACCATAAGAGCAAACCATTATCACCCTCAGCAAGAACAAAAATGTTTATTCACAAAAGGTCAAATTATAGAAATTTTTCAGGATATCCTTAATCCAAATGCACCAAAAATCACTCAAGTAGTTAATGAAGGCCAATTATCTATAATAAAACCAAATGTTGCACATACAATGGTTTTTACTAAGGATACAACTTTTCTAAATTTGGTAAGGGGTGAAAGAGATCATGAGAATTACGGTATCTCCCACACAATTAGACATTGGTTTGTTGATGAAAAAGAAAGAGACATGTTAATGAACTGTTATAAATTTGAATGTAGATCATGTGGCGAAAATAAATTAAAAAGAGTTGTTTCATTGGGGTATCAACCTTTAGCAAATAACCTACATAGTAAAAGTAATGAAAAACCTGAACTTTTTCCATTAGAAATGAACTATTGTCCAAATTGTCATAATTGCCAGTTATCTGTAGCGGTAGACGCAAAAAAAATGTTTTCAAATTATTTATATACTTCCTCTACCTCTAAAAGCTTTAGAAAACACTTTATTGAAGCTGCAAGTAAATACATACGTAAATTTAAATTAATCCCAAAGAAATCCTATATAATTGATATTGGTAGTAACGATGGTGTTGGTTTAAAACCATTCAAAGACCTTGGTTTTAATAATATACTTGGAATAGAACCTGCAAAAAATTTAGCAAAACTTGCAAATAAGAATAAGATTAAAACATTAAATTTTTTCTTAGAAAGAAAAAATATTAAGAAAATCAAAAAAAATGCAGATTTAATTTTGGCATCTAATGTTTTTGCACATTCAGATAACCTAAAAGAAATGGCCTCATGCATGATTGAACTTTTAAGCAAAAAAGGGACAATCATAATAGAGGTTCAGTATTTATTAAATACTTTAAAAGATCTTACTTTTGACAATATATATCATGAACACTACAATTATTGGTCTTTGACTTCTTTAAATAATTTTTTCAATAAATTAAATGTCAAAATTTATAAAGTGGAACAAATTGATACTCATGGTGGATCTATAAGGGTCTATATTAAAAAAGATAAAAATGTCAAAATTGAAAAAAGTGTAAAAGATTTAATCAATGAGGAAATCCATTTTGGGATTAAAAATTACGAAACATATCAAAAATTTGGTGAAAAAATTAATAAAATTAGAGAAAATGTAATTAAGAATATTAGAAAATTAAAACAAGATAAAAAAAAAATAATTGGATATGGTGCACCTGCAAAAGCAACGACTGCATTAAATTATTTCAATATAAAAGATGAAATAAATTTTATTGTTGAGGACAATAAACTAAAACATGGAAAATTTGTACCAGGTGTTAATATACCTATAGTTTCAAAAAAAAAAATTAAAGACTCTAAATCAACAATTTTAGTATTAGCTTGGAACTTCTTTGATGAAATTAAGAAAAATAACTCAAATATTTCAAGTAATTTTATAAATATTAAATCATTAGAAAAATAGTTAATTAAAACTTAATCTATGAAGACTAATTTCTTTAACAAAAAATTAATTAGTAAAAAATTTAATGCAATAATTTTATTTTTAATTTTATTATTAGGAATACTACCTATTGTAGCTAAAAATATTTATTTTGAAAAATTTTTTATTAAGAATTTAGATTATAACAACTACTACAATGCTCTATATGGAACAAGCAATATAGGGTGTAGTACAATAAATTATATTAAACCTGAAGTTTTATTTATTGGTGACAGTATAGGATACAGAGCATGGGATCTAGATTTATTTAATCAAAAAATTAACAAATCAGTTGGTTCTTGTTTCTTACCAAGTTTTACAGAACATAGTTTTCAGGAATTAATTAGATTTATCAAAAAAAAAATTAAACCAGAATTTATAATCTTAACTAATACATATAGAACATTTGGCTTAGATTTGGATACTATAACTGTCGAAAGTCATAAAAAAATTTTGGAAGAAACTGATAAATCAGAGTATGAAAAAGCTTTTAAGTTATTTACTAGAAAAATGCAAAAAAAAAAATTTTTCAAAATTACACATCCAATCAAAGAGGAAACTCAAGAATATATCAAAAATACTAGCGATGAAGTATTTGACAGCCTAGTTGAAATTATTATAAAAAAAAATTTAAGGACAAGTGGTATAGGCACCTATAAGGAAGCCAAAATAGGTTATGTTGAAAATATTCGAATATTAAAAAAATATGAAAATATTAAAATATTTTGTAATTACTTAAAAAATAATAATATTAAATTTATTATGACAGATATACCTTATTCACCACCCATAAAAAATTTAAATTTAAATAAGCATTTTAAGAATAATCAAATAGTAATAAATTATTTTAAAAAATGTCTTGGTAATAATTTTTTTTACATAGATATAAAAGAATTTGTGACAAAAAATAAGAATTATGTTTTTACAAATTTTATAAATACTAGTTTTAAAAATTTTGAAAGTTTTTTAAAAAATCAAAAAATTGTTGATTATTCAGTAAGTTATTTTGATTATGATCACATGAATAGATATGGAGCTAAAATATTCACAAGTTTTTGGATAAATAAAAATAAAAATTTATTTAAAAATGAAAATAGATAAATGTACTTGGTGTTCCTAAATTGTAGATAATGAATACTATCAATATTAAATTGAAAAATATCCAATAATAATTATTTTTGAATATTACTCTCTTATCAATATCAATTCTTTTGATATTAACTAAACTTAAATCAAAAATTTGGAAAATGTTTGGTGTACAAAAAACGACAAAAATTGATGTGAACATAATTAATTTATTAAAAAAAGTTATTTCATTTATAAAAAGTGACTGATTAAAATTATTAGAAGAATCAAATACAGATATTATTATATCGAAAGATTGTGCAATATCGTTAACTCTAAAAAAGATAAACGCAGTTGAGATTAGGCAAAAAGTAAATAATATTTTAATAAAATGAGGAATTCTTTTTATAAAAGATAAATCAAATTTATTTAATATGTGATTTGAAGATATCATTATTCCATGAAGTAATCCCCAAAAAATAAAATTATTTGAAGCACCATGCCATAAACCACAAATAGTCATAACAATAATAATAATAATCAGTTTATAGAAAAAATTATTTTTATTACCTCCTAAAGCTATGTAAAAATAATCTTTAAAAAATTGTGACAATGTAATGTGCCACCTTTTCCAAAAATCTATAATTGACTTTGATTTATATGGTGAATTAAAATTAATTGGAATATTGAAGTTAAGTATTTTGCCAATACCAACTGCAATATCTGAATAACCTGAAAAATCAAAATAAATTTGAATTGAAAATAATACTATAAATAAAAAAGAATCAATTCCTGTAAATCCGAGACCATTATTAAATCTAATAAAAAAAGCATCAACATATAGTGCGGCAGTATCAGCAAATATAATCTTTTTAAAAAGTCCAATCAAAATAATAGTTATACCTATACTTAAGTTCTTTGAATTTATTTTAAAAAATTTATTTTTAAAAATTTCTTTGATAAAGTGATTATATCTAATAATTGGACCAGCAATTAATTGAGGAAAAAAACTTACATATAATAAGTAAGATATAAAATTTTTAGTTTTACTTGTCCTAAAATTATCTACTTGAAAAGATATTTGCTGAAAAGTAAAAAAAGATATCGCAAGTGGTAAGCTTAGGTTTACAAATTTAAATTCTGTGGATGAAAGTTTGTTAATATTATCAATAAAAAAATTGAAATATTTAAAATAAAGTAGAATTATCAAATTAAATAAAATTATTAAAAATAAAAAAAATTTTTTTTTATTTTTATTTAAAGTTTTGTCAATTTTTTTCGATGAAAAAAAGTTTATTATTATTGAGGAGAGTAATAAAAAAGTAAAATTATAATTATCAAGGCTATAAAATATTAATGAAAATATAATGACAAGGATAAAGATTTTGTGCCTAGATAAATTTTCTTTTAAAAGATAAATCGATGAAAAAAATATTGGTAAAAATATGAATAAAAAATTATATGAGTTAAATAACATGTATATTTAATTAATTTTCAATATTTATAAATTCTCTAGAAAGTTGAAATAATTTTTCATTTCCTATGATCAAATGAAACTTATCTTCCAAATTTTCTATATTTTTGTCCAGTAAACAAGACAATATTATTCTTGATTGATTTACCAATGAAACAACATTTTTATTGTATTTTTTACATTTATTAGGAAGGTAAATCATGCTTATATTATTAAATATTGACAAAAATTGTTCATTACTAATTTTATTATAATCAAATGCATTGTTATAGTTTTCAAGTATATAATTATTTCCAAGTCGTGCACCGTGATCAGATGCTAAAAGTATTATAGATTCTTTGTCTGAATTGACAATTTTATTTATAACTTCAATGAGGTATTTATTGGTGCATTTTAAATTTTCTAAATATAATTCTTTTTGTACTTCGATTGGATAAGTTTCATCATTTAATGTAGTAGAAATATGATTCAAAAAATTTTTTTTTTTTGAACAATCTGAATTAAACTCATAAGGGGCATGAGGTGCTAGATTATGAAGAAAAACAAATTTTTTATTTTTATTTATCTGAAATTTGCTGAAATCATTGTTAAAATTTTTAAGTGTGTCATATTTTACATAAAGTTTTTTTATAAACATATCTTTTAATTTTTTATTAGCTTTGGCACTGATATGATGCATATGGTCATTAAAAGGTGTCATTAAATAAATATTTTTTATTATTTTTCCAATTTTTTTTTTGTCATTTATGCAATAATCTTCTAGGATATTATAGCATCCCTCCCAAGACCCTGAATAAAAGTCATAACCATTGTTCTTTGCTAGCGATATAAGCTTAGGAAGTTTTTTTTTAAATAATTCTGGATAATGATCACTTAAAAAAACCTTATTTTTATAGTGAACATATTCAGTATCTAATAATGAGTGAATGGAAAGCCCTGAAGTTGAATAATTTGAAAAAGTTTTTTCATTAATCAAAAAATTTCTTGATAAAAGAAAATCTATTAGATTCTTATTATCAAAATTCAAGCTGGATTTTAAATATTCACTACCACCATAACCATCAACAACTAATATATAAACATTATAATTATTTTTGATAATTAAATTTTTGTCAATGATATTTGAATTATGAGAGTTATTAAATAATGACTTATTTAAAATTAATAAAAAATTAATGATTAGTAAGCTTATTAAAAGAAATTTGAAAAAATTCATCAAATTAAATTTTTTAAATATAAAAAAAATTATATTCAAAATTATTATTAAAAAATAATAATATGCACCTTGTGATTTTGATAAAAATAAGTTCTCAATTATAATTTTTAAATCACTCCATAGAAATAATAAAAATATATTAAGAGAAATAAAAAAAAATAAATCCTTGTCATTTATCTTTATAGAAAATAAAAATAAAACTAATAATAACGAAATGAAAATTATAATTAAAAAAATTATTATTATTTCATAAATATCCTTACTAGTAAGATAGGATAAATTATTATTTACAAACATTAAAATTGGAGTAAAACCTGAGAGCAATATTAATAAATTAAATAATAGATTTTTATTTAACATTTGTTAAATTTTTAGAAATTGATATATATTTATTCATAATTTAATGAATAGTTATATCAATATATTAATAATCACGTCTGTAATAATTCTCAGTACCTCTTCAGCTCACGCTTATATTGATCCTGGAACCGGATCAATTATTCTGCAAGCAATACTTGCAGCTTTTGCAGCAACAATAGGTTACGCTGCTTATTATTGGCAAAAAATAAAAGCATTTTTTAAAAAACTATTTAAATCAGAAAAAAAATAATTTATTTACTAGGTTAAATTAATCAATTATTACTGAAATTTTTATTAAAAAAATGAGTAACATTATTAAATAAAATATAAGATATTCTAATGTTTGCTAATTTTAAAAATATACTTATTGCATGTAAAAAAAATAATAATAATTATATTTTTTATTCTGAGGGTGTTCACTATCAAAAATACTATTATAGTTTTATTTCTTTGCTTAATGATAATAATGAAAAAGTATTTTATATTAGCTCTGATAAAAAGGATACTATTGAGCTTAATAATGTCACTAACGTATGTGTGGGTGAGGGAATTTTAAGAACTTTATTTTTTTTATTTGTGAAAACAAATAATTTTTTTCTTACTGTTACTGATTTAGATAATAATATTTTAAAAAAAAATTTAAATGTTAAAAATTATATTTATGTATTCCATGCTGCAGTTAGCATTCACAAAGCTTACACTAAATCTGCATTTAATCATTACAATACAATATTATGTATTGGGGATTATCATGTAAAAGAAATATTAGAGCAAGAAAAAATATATAATTTACCTAAAAAAAAATTAATTAAATCTGGATACTTTTATTTTGATTATTTATTAAGTAAAGCAAGTTTAGATACTGATGGAAATAAAATTTTAATTGCACCCTCTTGGAATTATTCTGAAAAAAATTTTTTAAATAACCAATGTGAATATTTGATTGAATATCTTATTGATAAAAAATTTGATATTATATTTAGACCACATCCTGAACATTACAAAAGATCTTCTCTAATCTTAGATAAAATTAAACATAAATTTAATAGCTTTAATAACTTTCAATTTGATAATAGTATTGACAATTTTAAGTCTATGGATAATTCTCACACGTTGATTACTGATAACTCTGGTATTTCAATTGAATTTTTAATTGTTTTTAAAAAACCTGTGATATTTTTTGATAAATTTTCAAAGATTCATAATCCTGAGTATAATTTATTAAGCTCAGATATATTTGAAGAAAATATTAAGAATAAATTTGGCTTTAGGTATTCTAAAGATAAATTAATTAATTTTGATAATGAAATAAAGAAAGCTCACTTAGAGTTTAATTTAAAAAAGATTGATATAGAAAAATTTATAGATAAAAATATTTATAATTTTGGTTCATCTGCAGTAAAAGTTTATGAACAGTTAAAGGACTAAAACTAAAACATATATATTCTTATATAATTGGAATATTTCTTATTACTTAGTGTGGTAAATATATAATTTTAGTAATATAAGGTTCTTAAATTAAATATGAAAAAATTAGTTTATGTAGGTTTGTCGGCGGATATTATTCATGAAGGTCACATTAATATATTAAAAATTGCAAACAATTTAGGTGAAGTTGTTGTTGGACTTTTGACAGATGAGGCAATATCTTCATATAAAAATATTCCTCATTTAGATTACAAAAGAAGAAAAATTATTATTCAAAATATAAGATATGTTAAAAAAGTAATTCCTCAGAATACTTTAGATTATGTACCTAATTTAAACCTTATTAAACCTGATTTTGTTGTTCATGGCAATGATTGGAAAAAAGGAGTTCAAAAAAAAACTAGAGATAGAGTGGTTAAAACTTTAAAAAAATGGTCAGGTAAATTAATAGAGCCTAAGTATACTAAAAATATTTCCTCCACTATTATAAAAAATAAAATCTTAGAACTGGGTGCACTACCTCAAAATAGAGTTTCCCGACTAAAAAGGCTTATGTCCTCAAAGGATATAGTAAAAATATTAGAATCTCACAATTCTTTAACTGGGCTAATAATTGAAAATCTTAATGTTGCTAAAAAAAATATGACTATTGAATTTGATGGTATGTGGTCATCAAGTTTAACTGACTCTGCAACTAAAGGTAAGCCTGATAATTCATCTCTAGATTTTTCTGCCAGAATATCTTCATTAAATGACATGATGGACGTAACAACAAAACCATTAGTTTTTGATGCTGACAATGGAGGTCAATTAGAACATTTAACTTTTTTAGTTAGATCTTTAGAAAGATCTGGTGTTTCAGCACTGATAATGGAGGACAAAATAGGTCTAAAAAAAAACTCACTATTTAAAGATCAAAAAAATACAAAACAAGATAAGCCTGAATTGTTTGCAAAAAAAATTAAGCAAATTTGTAATTCTAGAAATTCTAATGATTTTTTAGTTATTGCAAGGATTGAGAGCTTTATATTAGGCAAAGGTTTAAAGGATGCTTTAAAGAGAGCAGAGATATATTCAAAAGCTGGGGCTGATGCTATATTAATTCATAGTAAAGAAAAAACTCCTAATGAAATATTTTCATTTGCAAAAGAGTTTAAAAAAAGTAAAAATTTTGTTCCATTAGTTTCAGTTCCATCAACATATTCAAAAGTTTATGAAAAAGATTTAATTAAAAATGGTTTTAAATTAGTAATATATGCCAATCAACTTTTAAGGGCTGCATATCCAGCTATGGTTTCTACTGCAAAAAATATTTTAATGAATAGTAGGGCTTTCGAAATTGACAAAAAGATAATTCCAATTAAAGAAATAATAAACTTAATAAAGAATGATTGAAGTTAAATCTTTAATTAATTTGTTAAAAAAAAATAATAGTAATTTTTATACAGGTGTCCCTGATAGTGTTTTAAAAGAGCTTTCTTTTGGATTAAGGAATAAAGGAAATAAAAATCATATAATTGCTACTAATGAGGGCTCTGCGGTATCATTAGGAATAGGTCATTACCTCTCAACTAAGAAAATACCTTGCATTTATATGCAAAATTCTGGTCTATCCAACGCTATAAATCCTTTAATTTCAATAGCACATGAAAAAGTTTATTCTATTCCATTAATATTAATTATTGGCTGGAGAGGTTCACCAAAAATTAAAGATGAGCCACAGCATAATGTAAAAGGTAGAATTACAGAAAATATTTTAAAACTTTTAAATATTAAATACACAATAATTAGATCTAATACTGATCTTAAAAAATTTGATAAACAAATAAAAATTGCAAAAAAAAATAGTTCAATTATTGCCTGTTTGATAGAACAAGGAACACTAAAAAAAGATAAAAAGATAAAAAAAAAAGAAGATTTTTACAAATTAAATAAAGAAGTTTTTTTAAAAACTTTATTAGAAAATTTAGAAAAAAAAACAAAAATTATTTCTAGCACTGGATATAATTCTAGAGAATTAATGTACCTTAGAAGTAAATATCAAATAAATAATAGTGAGGATTTTTATATGGTTGGTGGCATGGGTCATACCGCTTCAGTTGCTCTTGGTTATTCACTATCAAATAAAAAAAAGACAATATGTATTGATGGTGATGGATCATTCTTAATGCATTTAGGGTCAATTAAAACAGCTGGAACTTTTGCAGGTAAAAATTTTAAGTATATTTTACTAAATAATAATTCCCACGATTCTGTGGGAGGTCAAAACACATATGCTAATAATATTAATTTTGAAAAATTATCTAAAAGTCTCGGCTTTAAAAATTTTTATTGTATTAAAAATGAAAAAAATTTAAAAAAAAATATTAAAAATTTTTTAGCTGGAAAAAATCTGAATTTTTTAGAAGTTAAAGTATCAAACAGTAAAATAAAAAAATTACCAAGACCTACGAATTTAATTAAAATTAAAAATAAATTTATGAAATAAATGATTAACACTACTGATGACATTAAAAATTTTATAAATGATAAAGGTTTTAAAAAAATATTCATTTTATGTGGTAAGAAATCTTTTATAACTTCTGGTGCAGAGGAATTTTTTAAAAAATTATTTGAAAAAAAAGAAATTAAACTCTTTTATAAAAACTCAGAACTTCCTATCTTTGAGGAGTTAATTAAAATAATAAAGGACGTTAAAATTTTTAAACCTGATCTTATACTTGCAGTTGGTGGAGGAGCTGTAATTGATTATGCCAAAATTGCAAATGTTGTAGAAATAAGAGATGATCTTAAAGATCTAATTGTAAATTATTCATATCCGTTTAAGGATAAATACACAAAACTTGCAGTTATACCTACAACAGCTGGTTCTGGTGCAGAGGTTACCTCTAACGCTGTAATTTATTTGAATGGTATAAAACATTCTTTTGAAAGTGAATTACTTGTTCCAGATAATTTTTTTTTAATACCAGAATTTTTAATATCGGCACCAAATAAAATAAAAGCCTCAGCTGGTTTTGATGCTATAGCACAAGCTCTTGAGTCTTTAGTCTCTAAAAAATCGAACAATCAAAGTATAAAATATGCCTCAGAGTCTTTAAAGATTTCATTAAATAGTTATATTTTATTTTTAGATGATCCAAATTTAAAGAATGCAGCAGAGATGAGTATTGCCTCAAATTTAGCTGGAAAAGCAATTAGTATTTCAAAAACGACTGCTCCACACGCTGCATCTTATCCATTTACTTCATTATTCAATATAAGTCATGGTCATGCTGTTGGATTATTCTTTGAAAATTTTTTTAAATTTAATTTTAATAACTTAAATAGGTCTGAAACATCTTTTGATCTTAAGGAGAGATTTGATTTAGTTTTTAGTTTATTTAATGTAAAAAATATTGATGATTTTAATTTTAAAATTTCATTAATAAAAAAACAAGCTAAGCTTGAGGATAATCTTAAAAAACTTAATATAAATTTAGAAAAAAACTCTGAAAAGATAATTGGAGGTATAAATTTATTAAGACTTGGAAATAACCCAGTTAAGATTGATGAAAAAGATATATATCAAATAATATCAAAATAATTTTTTAGCAAAAAAAAACCCCAACGTAGTGCTGGGGTTTCTAAAATAAAATATCAATTATTTTTCTAATCTCTTTTAAAATTTTTTTCAGTGCATAAATCAAGCCAATTGAGCTATTAGTACTGGTCAGCTACACGCATTACTGCGCTTCCA
>MDSY01139225.1_pt1 | contig 11077 bp, 10 predicted proteins | sample 811131 | NCBI WGS metagenome assembly MDSY01 (sample SAMN05326643, study PRJNA326480) | marine metagenome | isolation source: seawater | place: Atlantic Ocean: South West | collected 2010
ATTCTTTTCAAAATTGGATGTCAATAAATTTCTAGTTTTGATTATTGTTTTAAAAATTGTAGAACTTAAATTAGTAGGTGGCTTTGAAAACTTTAGAGAAAATATTAAAAAAAGCAAAAAAGAATGACTTTATATCAATCTCAGACTTAATGACTGGGATTGAAACTGGAAAGTTTTCGAGAGAAGAAGTCTCTCAACATGTTTTTAAGCATTCTAATTCTGCTGTAAAAATAGGTATTACAGGGCCCCCTGGTTCAGGTAAAAGCTCATTGATAAATATGTTGATTCCAAAGTTAAGAAGTCAGGGCATATCTGTTGGCGTTATTGCAATTGATCCTTCGAGTCCAATTACAGGGGGATCATTTTTGGGAGATCGCGTACGAATAAACAATGCAATTGATGATGAAGATGTTTTTGTTAGAAGTATGGGTTCTCGCGCTGAATTAGGAGGGATTACAGAATTAGCAGAAGATTTTTCTGATATTCTTGCATTTACAGGTAAAGATATAATATTTATTGAAACTGTTGGAGTTGGTCAATCTGAATATAGTGTTTCAGAGATTACTGATTTAACCATGTTAGTATTTGTGCCAGAATCTGGAGATGAAATTCAATTGCTAAAAGCAGGTATATTAGAATTGGCAGATATATTTATCATTAATAAATACGATAGAGATGATTCAAACCTTATGGTCAAATCAATAAAGAATATTATTTCATCAACAAAAAAAGATTCAGCTGATAAGAAAATTTTTAAGACTAGCTGCAAAACAGGTGATGGAATTAATGATCTTGGAAATGCATTAATTGAATCTCACGGCTCAATAAATAACAATGAAAGTGTCAAATCTCGTCGAAAAGAACGTTTTGTTAGAAGAATAAGAAGAATGGTTGAAAATCGGATACTTGATGAGAAAAGAGTTGAGATAGAAAATGAAATTGAAGAGATAATAAATAAAAAAAATGAATAAAAATTCAGATATGACTTTTATTGACCATCTTGAAGAACTAAGATGGAGAATGCTAAAATCTTTAGGGTCAATTTTAGTAATATCTATCTTTGCTTTTATTTTTGCAGATGATTTTGTTGCTGTACTTATCGATCCTGCTGTTGATATAAAAATTGATTTACAAACACTAACTCCACAGGGAATGTTTATGTTGAAATGGAAGCTCGCTATTATTGGAGGATTTATATTATCTATTCCAGTTCTTACTGTACAAATATGGAAATTTGTTTCTCCTGGACTATATAACAAAGAAAGGAAAATTGCTCTTCCATTGATTATAACGGTATTTTTATGTTTTATATTAGGTGCTATCTTTGCCTATAAGGTGATTTTACCATTTTCATTAAACTTTCTTGCATCAATGGTTACCGATGGTATCGTAAACAATTTTTCTATTAATGACTATTTTGGTTTTATTTTAGCATTAATTATTGGTTCAGGTTTAATCTTTGAGATGCCAGTTGCATCATTTCTTTTTTCATCTATCGGAATTATCACGCCTAGTTTTTTAAGAAGATTTCGGAGAGAAGCAATAATGGTTACGGTAATATTATCAGCAATTGTTACGCCACCAGATCCTATCAGTTTAATAATCATGTCTATACCAATGGTTATATTATATGAGATTAGCATCCTTGTTTCTTGGATATCAAACAAGTTGTTTAATCAAGACGAATAATGAAAAAAATTCTTATTATACGAATGAGTTCTATTGGTGACATTGTTCTGTCAACATCATTTATCCAATCTGTGAAAGATAAATTTCCTAATTCTGAAATTCATTTTCTTATCAAGTCCGAATTTGTTGATATTGTTAAAGGTCACTCTCTAATTGATAATATCATTGTCTTTGACAAAAGACTTGGTTTTAAAGAGCTTGTAAAGCTTGGGAAAAGCCTTCGAAACAATAACTATAATATTATATATGATATACATAGCGTTTTTAGAACAAGAATTTTATCATTCTTTTTAAGAAATCATTTATTTAAGCAAATTAAAAAACCTAGACTTAGACGATTTATGCTCTTTTATGCTTATCAGAATTTTTTTGAAAAGAGTTTTAGTCATATTAAAATGTATCACTCTTTAATTGCAAAAAAAGATTCTTTTCCAAAAACAAAGCTACATTTGTCTGAGAAGGAAATAGAAGATACAAAAAGATATCTTTCTAATAATAACATTGGAAGTAATTTTATTACAATAGTTCCTGGTGCAGCTTGGAGTCAAAAACAATGGTCTATTGACAACTATAACAATTTAATGACAAGGTTAATTAAAGCATTTAACTCTAAAATTGTTATTTTAGGATCTACTAATGATATTATATGTGATCAAATTGTAAAAAGCGAAAAAATTATTAATCTTAAAGATCGCACTACATTAAGAATGGCAATGGGTATATTAAAATTTTCTAAACATACTATAGGTAGCGATACAGGGTTGCTTCATATATCTGAAGCAATGAATACACCTGTTACAATGATTCTTGGACCTACATCGCGAGAAACAGGAGCTGGCGTTGTTCTTGATAATTCTATTTTAATTGAGAATAAAGATTTATGGTGTAGACCTTGTTCTCAGAATGGAAGTAGGCCTTGTTATAGAAAAGAGCAATATTGTATGTCTGAAATAGATAGTGAAAAAGTGTTTAATAGTATTAACAATTCTATAAAAATATGAGATATATCTGGTTAACAGTTTACAATTTGATTATTTATCCATTATTCTTTGTATTGACACTTTTTTTGATTCCATTTAATAAAAAAATTCGATTAGGTTTTTTCGGAAGACTTAAATCTAAGAAAGAATTGCTAAAGTTTAAGAACAACACTTCTTTCTCAAAGCATTATTGGTTTCATGTTTCTTCTCATGGAGAATACCAACAAGTACAATCTATTATTGCAGAATTAAAAAAAGATAATGTTGGTATTGTTGTATCATTTTTTTCTCCATCAGGTTTTAATAATGTGAATGATGATAATATTGATTGTAAGATTTATTTGCCTTTTGATTTTCTTATTTCTTTATATCGTTCTTTAAAGATTGTTAATCCTTCTAAATTTATTATTGCGTCTTATGATGTTTGGCCAAATGTGATATCTGTATGTAAGATATTAGGAATCAAAACTTTGTTAATTTCATTAAGAATTCACTCAAAAAGCTTCAAACTCTCATTCTTGGGAAGAAGCCTCTATAAGGCTGTATACGCTCAGATCAATCAAATTTTTACAGTTTCTTCTAAAGATTTGTCAAATTTGAAAAAAATTATTAACAATGAACAATTTATGGCGATGGGAAATCCTCGTTTTGATGTAGCATATTTGAAATCAGAAGATGTTAGTATTAAAATTTCTTTAAATGATAGAATTGAGAAAAAACTATTTTTATTTGCAAGTTTATGGCCTGAAGATAACAGAATATTATTTCCTCATATATTTGATTTATTAAAAAAATATTCAAACTCAAAGATTATTCTTATTCCACATGAACTTTCAGATAGCATTATAGGCAATTATAAAACATTGGCTAAGGAAAATAACTTATCTTATAAAGTGATAGATGGATATGTTGATATGAAAAATCTTGAAGAAGATGTGATTATTGTTAATGCAGTAGGAATCTTATACAAGCTATATTGGCAGTCATATATATCTTATGTAGGAGGAGGTTTTTCAAGTGGTGGAATTCATAATATTATGGAGCCAGCTGTTGCTAGCAATCCTGTTGTTTTTGGTAAAAATTATTCAAACTCAAATTTTTTAGAGGCAAATCAATTGTTAAATAATTCTGCCGCATTTTCTGTCAGTTCATCTGAAGATTTGATGAATACATTTACAGATCTATCAGATGAAGATTTTTATTTACATGCTAGCAATTCATCAAAGAATGTGATCCAGAATAATCTTGGTTCAACTAAAAAATTAATGTCTGTGATTGTAGATGGGTAAAATTTTAAAAACTAGCGATATATTTCTTGTACCCAATTTGATTACTATTACTAGAATTATTTTGATGATTCCACTTCTTATGTCATACTATTATGATTATATGATTTGTTTTTATATTCTGTTGGTCATTACCATTATTTCTGATTTTCTTGATGGAATTTTGGCAAGACATTTAAATCAGATATCAGAATTAGGAAAAGCGTTAGACCCTTTAGCAGACAACTTAACTTTATTTTTATTTTCAATTGTTTTTTCAATGAAAGGTTTGGTTCCAATCTGGTTTTGTGTGTTTTATTTTATCAGACAATTCTTATTGCTTGTTATATCTCTAATTTATTTGCCTAAGATTAAAAGCATTCTTGGATCCAATTATGTTGGAAAATGGGGTGTTGGAATTTTAACGCTCGGGTTTGCAATATATGCAATTAAAATCGAAGCTATATTCCCTATTGCAGAGATTTTTGTTTACATTGCTACTGTACTTCTTGCTATTAGTTTGTTTGATTATTTACGATTTTTTTATACAATTAGCGTAAAAAAATAAAACTTATTGTCACACTTTATAGATTGTTTTTTTCATTCATAAAATTTAAATTTAAAGAGACAATATGGCAGACTTTGAGATAGTTTCTAATTTTAATCCTTCTGGAGATCAACCAAGAGCTATTAATGAACTCGTAGATGGCATTAATTCTAATATAAAACACCAGACTTTGTTAGGCGTTACAGGTTCTGGAAAAACTTATACTATTGCAAAAGTAATTGAAAAAGTGCAAAGGCCAACTTTGGTAATATCTCATAATAAAACATTGGCAGCGCAACTATATGGTGAGTTTAAAAGCCTGTTTCCTAATAATGCAGTAGAATACTTTATAAGTTACTACGATTATTATCAGCCAGAATCTTATATGCCAGTTACAGATACTTTTATTGAAAAAGATTTCTCAATGGATGAAGAAATAGATAGACTAAGGTTAAAAGCTACAAGCTCTCTGGTAGAAAGAAGTGACGTAATTGTGGTAAGCTCTGTATCTTGTATATATGGCTTAGGCTCTCCTGAAGAATATAAAAATCAAATCATATCATTGAAAAAAGGTGAAAATATTAATCGAAGACAACTCACAGAATCTCTTGTTGATATTTACTATCAAAGAAATGATCAAGTTCTTGAGAGATGCAATTTTAGAATCATGGGAGATATTTTTGAAATATTTCCAGCATATGAGCAAAATGCCATTAGAGTTGATATTTTTGATAATAAGCTAGAATCAATTGTGACTTTTAATCCTATTACTGGTGAAGAAATAGAAGAGATTGAAGAAATTTTTCTTTATCCAGCAAAGCATTTTGTATCAGATAAAGAAAAAAACAAAAAAATAATTAAAGAAATAAAAAAAGATTTAAATGATAGGATAGATTATTTCAATAAAAATGAGAAGCTACTAGAAGCCCAAAGACTGAGCCAAAGAACCAATTTTGATATAGAGATGATTGATGAAGTAGGTTATTGTTCCGGGATTGAAAACTATTCTAGATATTTTGATGGAAGAAAAGCAGGAGAAAGACCTTGGACATTAATAGATTTTTTTCCCAAAGATTTTATAACTATAATTGATGAATCTCACGTAACTCTTCCTCAGATAAAAGGAATGTATAATGGAGATAGGAAGAGGAAAGAAAATCTTGTTGAACATGGTTTTAGATTGCCTGCTGCTTATGATAATAGACCTCTTAAGATTGATGAATTTGAATTCATTCAAAATCAAAATATCTATGTTTCCGCAACGCCTGCTGAAAAAGAATTAGATTTGTCTTCTGGAGTTATCACAGAATTGATTAATAGGCCAACTGGATTGTTAGATCCAATGGTAAGCGTCAAACCTTCCTCTGGACAAATAGAGGATTTAATTATAGAGATTAAAAAACGCGCTGAAAAAAAAGAAAGATGTTTAGTGACTACTCTTACAAAAAAAATGGCCGAAGATTTGTCAGAATATTTAAGTACAATGAATATTAGAGTAAGATATCTTCATTCAGAAATCAAAACAATCGAACGAGTAAAAATTTTAAGAGATCTAAGATTAGGAGATTTTGATGTATTGGTTGGAATCAATTTATTAAGGGAAGGACTTGATTTGCCTGAAGTCTCTCTTGTTGCAATTTTAGACGCTGATAAGGAAGGGTTTTTAAGGTCAAAGAGCTCTTTGATTCAAACTGCTGGTAGAGCAGCTAGAAACGTAGAAGGAGAAGTAATTCTTTATGGTGATAAAAAGACTGATTCAATGCAACATTTGATTAATGAAACCAAACGAAGAAGGAAAATACAAGAAGACTTTAATAAGAAGAATAATATTATTCCTAAATCTATCAAAAAATCAAAAGATGAAATACTTGGTACAACGAAAGTTGCTGAATCGTTTTCTGAAAATGAAATTAGCATAAAAAGAGATATTAAAACTGATAGATTTTTGAAGGAAGATAAGAAGATTGCACTTGAAATGATTAGACAAGAAATGTTGGAAGCTGCTGAAAATCTTGAATTTGAAAGAGCAGCAATCTTAAGAGATGAAATTACAGATTTAGAAAGAGAAATTAATATTAGCAAATAAGAGGATAAAATGAATATTGATCTAATTAAACAACGAACTGGAATTATTGGAGAAAGTGAAGAAATTAATGAAGTTTTAGAAACAGTTTCTCAAATTGCTGGTGTAGATATATCTGTTTTAGTGAATGGAGAATCTGGAACTGGTAAAGAATTGATAGCAAAAGCTATTCACGCTGCAAGCAACCGCTCTAACAATGATTTGGTGATTGTTAATTGTGGCGCCATTCCAGAAGGTATTATTGAAAGCGAATTATTTGGACATAAAAAAGGTGCTTATACAGATGCAAGCGAATCAAGAAAAGGTTATTTTGAAACAGCAAACAAAGGAACAATTTTTCTAGATGAGATTGGTGATATGCCATTAGAAACTCAAGTAAAAGTATTAAGAGTTTTAGAAAGTGGAGAATATATGAGAGTAGGAGATTCTAATCTGAAAAAAACAGATGCTAGGGTCATAGCTGCTACCAATAAAGATTTAGCAAAATTGGTTAAGGAAGGGAAATTTAGACAAGATCTTTATTATAGACTTAAAACAGTTACGATAAATATACCATCTTTAAGACATCGAAAAGGAGATATCAGACTTCTTGTTGAAAGATTTGCTCTTCAATTCACTAGAACAAATAAGATTAAGTACAAAGGATTTACACCAGAAGCAATCAAAGTAATTCAGAGATTTGATTGGCCAGGAAACGTAAGAGAATTGAGAAATTTTGTTGAAAGTGTCTTAACTCTGGAAAAAGGAGAACGAATTACTGCAGAAATTGTCGAAAAACAATTACATGATGAAAAAATAGTAGATTTTTCTGATAATCCAGCTTTACCTGTTGTGGTAAATCAGCATCCAGACCAGGCAGAAAGAGAGTTAATATTAAGGCAATTATTATTTCTAAGACAAGATATAGAAGAGTTGAAGCTAATATTGAAAGACTCTGATTTTTCAATGTTAAATTCTTCCAACAATATCAATGAAAATTTTGCTAATAAAATACATAATGATGGATTTGGAGATTTAGAAGATAATACCTTGATAAAAGAACAAGCTATAGGCAATTTCAAGACATTAGATTTAGATAAAGAGATGATTATAAGAACGCTAAAACATTTTAATAATAATAGAAGAGCAGCAGCTAAATCTCTTGGAATGAGTGAAAGAACATTATATAGGAAGATTAATGATTATGGAATTGAAAAAAAGATTAATAAAGATAGCTAATTTTTCATTTATATTTTTACTATATGGGTGTGCGTATTATTCAATGGCTGGATCAATACCAGCCAATATTAAAAACGTATCAATACCTTTATTTGTTAATGAAACCTCTGAATTTGAATTATCAGAAAAATTAACTAACAAAATTGTTGAACAAATCAGTGAACAAAATATTGTAAAAATTTCAAATAGTTTAAGTGCTGACAGTATTATAAATGGCAATATAATTTCAGTTTCAGATGGGCCTTATGCATTTAATGATAATGAACAAGTAAGTGAATACCGTTTTTCAATCAGAATAAAAGCAGTTTGGATTGATAATAGCGATGATGAAGAGCTCTTTTCGAAAGATTTTTCTTCTTTTGGAACATATAGCATTGATAATGATCCTTCTTCTGATGGTTTAGATAATGATAATGATGGATTAATTGATGCTGCTGATAGCGATGAATTTGGAGATTCAAGAGAGCTTGCAATTAATGTTGCAATTGACAAAATTGCGATTGATATTGTGAATGCAGTACTATCAACATGGTAATATTATGAGTCAAACAGATATAAGAAATTTAAAAGATTTTATTGGTAAAGAAATTCAAGTAAACGGTTGGGTTTACAACATGCGATCAATTGGAAAAATTTGGTTTGTTATCGTAAGGGATGGTACCGGTTATGTTCAATGTGTTGTATCAAAAGATGATGTAAATGATGATATTTTTAAACTTGAAGATGTTCTAACTCAGGAATCTTCTCTTATTGTTAAAGGCGTGGTTCAAGAAGACAAAAGATCTGAAAGTGGCGTTGAAATCATTGCGAAAGATATTGAAGTCGTTCATGTTGCAGATGAATATCCAATATCTTTAAAAGATCACGGTGTTAGTTTTCTAATGGATAATCGACATCTATGGCTAAGATCAAAGAAACAATTTGCTATTATGAAGATCAGGCAAAGAATAGTCAAATCAATACGAGATTTTTTTGATGATAGAGGATTTGTTTTAATTGATTCTCCTATGTTTACTGGTAATGCTGTTGAAGGAACAACAACGCTTTTTGAAACAGACTATTTTAATAGATCTGCATATCTAACACAAAGCGGTCAGTTATACCAAGAAGCCGGAGCTATGGCATTTGGAAAAACTTATTGTTTTGGACCTTGTTTTAGGGCTGAAAAATCAAAAACTAGGAAACATCTTACAGAGTTTTGGATGGTTGAACCTGAAATTGCATATTGCGATATAAATCAAAATATGAATTTAATTGAAGAATTTATATCTTATATTGTCTCTGAATGTTTAGAGCATTGTTCTCAAGAGCTAGAAATTCTTGATAGAGATTTGTCAAAACTAAAAAATATTGCTACACCATTCCCAAGAATATCTTACGATGATGCATTAAAAATACTGAAAGATAAGAATCATAATTTTGAATATGGAAGTGATTTTGGAGCTCCTGATGAAGAAGCAATAGCTTCTGAATTTGATAAACCTGTTATGATACACTCCTGGCCACATGAAACCAAAGCGTTTTATATGAAAAGAGATAACTCTGATAAATATGCATTAGGAGTGGATGTGATAGCGCCAGAAGGATATGGAGAAATAGTTGGAGGAGGACAAAGAGAGGATGACCACGACTTACTTGTTAAACGCATTAAAGATCATGGTTTGCCTCTTGATGCATTTAAGTGGTATTTAGATTTAAGAAAATATGGTTCTGTTCCTCATTCTGGATTTGGATTAGGCCTTGAAAGAACTGTTTCCTGGATATGCGGAATTGATCATATCAGACAAACGATTCCTTTTCCAAGAACTATGGGAAGGCTTGAACCATAATGAAATTTAGTGGAAGAATTGCTGTTTTCGGGGGAAGAGAGATCACAGAATCTATATATAATGATACTGTTGAGATTGGCAGAAAAATGGCTAAAGAAAATTGGCTAGTCTTTTGCGGTGGAGGTGAAGGAGTAATGGAAGCAATTGCTAAAGGAGTATCAATGGAAAATGGGACTTGCATTGGTATTTTAAAAGATAAAGACTTTAAGACTGGTAACGAATTTCTTACAATTCCTATTTCTACAGGTATGGATATAACAAGAAACGCTTTAATAAGTTACAATTGTGATGTTGGTGTAGCTATCTCAGGTGCTTATGGAACATTAAGTGAAATAGCTTATACTCTAGCACAAGATAAAAAACTGTTATGTTACAATAGCTGGGATATTCCAGGATCTATTCAGATTGATTCTGTTGACTCGCTAATCAAGGAAGTCCAAAAATGTCTCAATCAATAAAAGTTGGCCTTTGCCAAATTAATCCTACATTAGGAGATTTTGATTATAACTATAATAAAATTTTAGATAGTTATAATGAAGCTCTTAAACAAAGTTGTGAACTTGTAATATTTCCAGAAATGGCAGTAACAGGCTATCCTCCACAAGATCTTTTATTCTCTGATAAATTTATAGATAAAAATTTGTCTACACTTGATGATTTTGTTAAACATGTTTCCAAAACTTGCATTATTGGTTTTGTAAATAGAGAAGGAAATAAACTATTTAACTCTGCAGCAATTTGTCGAGATGGAAAAATTGTAAAAGTATATAATAAAATTCTTTTACCTACGTATGACGTTTTTGATGAAGACCGTTACTTTGAAAATGGTTCAGAGATTGGACAGTTTAATATTGATGTTGATGGAAAAAATTTGAATTGTGTTATTCAAATCTGTGAAGATCTTTGGGAGGATGACTATAGTCGAAAATTGTCTAAAGAAACTATAGATTTAAATCCAGATCTTATTGTTAATATCTCATCTTCTCCATATCATAGAAATCGCAAAAGTGTTAGAAAAGAATTAATTGCAAATAAATTTGCTAATGCTAATTGTCCTTTTATTTACTGCAATCTTATTGGAGGGCAGGACGAATTAATTTTTGATGGGAATTCTTTAATACTGAATTCTGATATGAACCTTATTAAAGAAGGAAAATCTTTTGAAGAAGATCTTGTAATAGCAGATTTATCGTCTCCTCCTATAGATGAAAAAAGAGAGGAAACAGATGGAGAAATATATCAAGCGCTCTGTCTTGGCGTAAAGGATTATTTCCGAAAAACAGGACACAAAAAAGCTGTAATTGGTTTAAGTGGAGGCATTGATTCAGCGCTTGTTGCGTGTTTAGCAGTTGATGCTCTTGGACCAGAAAATGTTTATTTAGTTTCTATGCCTTCTCGATTCTCCAGTGATCACAGTAAAGCTGATGCAAAAGAACTAGCAACAAACTTAAATGCTAATTTTGAAA
>MDSY01070616.1_pt1 | contig 11075 bp, 12 predicted proteins | sample 811131 | NCBI WGS metagenome assembly MDSY01 (sample SAMN05326643, study PRJNA326480) | marine metagenome | isolation source: seawater | place: Atlantic Ocean: South West | collected 2010
GGATACAACAGACCTGATACTTAAGAAGTGAGCGCTAAATTAAAACACCGAGTAACGCTGCTGCTTCACTAAGAGTTGAGGCAGCATTTGAGTCCTCTTCTGCCCCTTCGAGGGTTTCTTTAGCGAACAGATCAAGCGACTCACGTGCACTCCATGTATCCAAATCATTATCAAGAGCATTCCGTACAGAAGAAAGAAGAGAAGAAGAATCAGGCCCTTTGGAACACTGTGATGCTTTGATTAACCGATCAAGTCGTTCAACGCCTTCATTGATATCTTCATCAAACCATTCAAACCCAGATCTATAGTGATGACCTAATAAAGAAAGCCTCAGGGCCCGAGGATCATATTTACTGCATAAATCGCGAACAAAAACGAGATTTCCCAAAGACTTAGACATCTTTGTGCCTTCGTAAGCAACCATTCCTACATGCATCCAGTGTCGAGCTAGTGGTTTGCCTGTTACAGCTTTACTCTGCGCTTCTTCACACTCATGGTGGGGGAAAATTAAGTCTTCTCCACCCCCATGAAGGTCAATGGTCTCACCTAGATCACTCATTACCATTGCAGAACATTCGATATGCCAGCCAGGGCGCCCAACTCCGAATGGAGAATCCCATGAGGGCTCGTCAGCAGCGGAAGGCTGCCATAAAACGAAATCAAGTGGATTTCGCTGCTTCGGGTCATCTGGTCGGCCCCCACGTTCTGCAGCATAAGTTTTCATAGTTTCTTCGTCGTAACCAGAAATAGAGCCAAATGAATCAAAAGTGGAGGTATCAAAGAAGGTAATACCATCCACCACGTAAGTATGACCGGCTTCTTTAAGTTGTTTTACCAAGTTCACAATTGCTTCAATGGATTCTGTTGCTCTAGGTTCAGTAAAAGCAGGCCTCATATTCAAATCAGTCATGTCCTTATTAAATTGCTTCATCTCTTTAGCAGCTAGATCTTGATAATGAATGCCGAGTTCTCTGGCTTTCGGAAGAATGGAATCATCAACATCTGTTACATTTCGAACCATTTTTACTTCATGGCCGAGGTCTTCAAGTCGTCTAATAACTAAGTCAAAAGTTAAGTACGTAAAAGCATGACCAAGATGAGTCGCGTCATAGGGAGTGATACCGCAGACATACATACTTGTTGAAATTTCAGGGTCAAAGACCTTTATTGTTTGAGATGCAGTGTCGTACAGTCTCATAGGCCCAGCCATGCCATTAACCTTTTTCATCTAAAACAACGTAGTAGGAGAAATGCGTCATGGCGCCCTCGGCAGGAATCGAACCTGCGGCCTACCGCTTAGGAGGCGGTCGCTCTATCCGACTGAGCTACGAGGGCAGAAAGAACATTGACTGTGAAAGTTAACACAATTTTAAGTTGTGTGATAAAGAACACACCTTGACATGAGCGTAATTACCAAAAGATAAAATTAATCAGAGATAAGTGGAGGTCAATGAACTTGAGCAGCAATGAAAATACTTCGCAACTAGTTGATGTAAGCGCCCCAGGCTCACTCCCTTTTGTAGATTTTGAGATTTCAGATTTCTCAGAACTTATTCAAGCCACTGAAAATCTTCATGAGTCGGGACATTGGGCAGTTAGGACACCTGCCGGACCGTTGATTGTCGGATATGACCAAACCCGCGAAATATTACGTGACTCTTCTTGGATAACTGTTCTTTCTGGCCTAAATACTTTCCAAGCAGAAGCAACAATGGATTTAGATCTTGAGGTCTTGGTTGAAAGAGCTAGAGAATTGCTGCCCGGCTCAAGTCAACAATTACAAATGAGGCCTAATGTTCTTTCCGTAGAAGGCGAAGATCATCGACGGTTGCGGAGGCTAGTTAATTCTTCGTTTACTCCAGCAAGTAGTGAATCGCTACGACCATTTATGTATGAACATGCTTCAAATTTGCTTGAGTCCTTAAAGCAAAAAGGTGGCGGTGATTTGGTAGAAGAATTCTGCAGGCCTTACCCAATCCCAGTGATTTGTCGACTCTTAGGAATAGATGACACTGATCAGGATCAGTTTGGAATGTGGGCAGACACGATTTTCTCCGCACTAGATGCTGATGCAAGTGCTGTTTTAGAACGGCTAGAAGGAATCTCTATCGCTCAACAAGAGTTGGACCAGTACACAACAGATCTTGTAGCAGATCGAAAAAGTTGCCCCCATGCTGATTTAGTAAGCGATTTAGTTCAAGCGAGCTATGAAGAAGACCGTTTGAGCACAGATGAACTCGTAGCAATGATTGAAGCAATTCTTCTTGCCGGAACGGACACTACAAGAAATCAACTTGGTTCTCTATTAGCGGTGCTCGCTACACAACCAGATCAATATGAGAAATTAAGACAAGACCGGTCGTTAGTTCCAGCAGCAGTAGAAGAATCGCTTCGATATATAGGAGCCGTGAGGACAACGGCTCGTGTAGCTACTGAAGACTCGGTAATTGATGGTTTGTTTTTTCGGGCAGGAACCACAGTATTTTTAGGCCTTCATGCTGCAGGTTTAGGGCAGCCAGATAGCGGCTTTCAGTTTGATTTGAGTCGCTCAGACCGAGCCCCACACTTAGGGTTTGGATTAGGCGCTCATCATTGTCTTGGGGCGGCTCTCGCTCGAGCTGAACTTCAGGAAGCTTTGAATGCATTCTTAGACGCTGTTCCAGCGTTTCAGTTAACTTCTCCCGTGACTTGGAAGCCGCTTTCAATGGGTATTTGGGGCCCAGAGAAACTTGAATTTCAGATATTGAACAAACCAGTTAATGAAGAAGTAAATCACCACTTGAACTTCCAAAGTAATAAAACTGAAGGTTCTTTTAATAAAGGGACCACAGCCCCAGATTATGAAAATAAGTGGATTCAGGATGCTCATGAAGTGCGTAAAGCAATTTCCTCAGGAATACCACGTCTCGTTAACGCTCCTACACTTCCTCCAATAACAAGATTGATTCATACAACTGTTCGTTTTGGCTTGGCTTTTCTAAGTTGGAAAATTCTTGATCGAAAACTTTCCAAAGAAAAAAGAACAGAGTCTCTTTATCGACGGCTTCGTATCGCTGCTGAACGTCTAGGACCCACCTATGTAAAATTGGCACAGTTAATTTCTGCTGCTGAAGGTGTTTTCCCTCAGTCTTTAGTCGATGAATGTTCACGATGCCGAGATCAAGCAAAACCTGCTAAGTGGTGGAGAATTAATCGTATTATTCGTGGAGACCTCGGGAAAGTAAATGAAGAGTTCAAAGAATTTGAAATAGAGCCATTTGCTGCTGCTTCTATAGCCCAGGTGCATAATGCAACGCTTAAAGATGGATCTGATGTAGTAGTCAAGATTCAAAGACCCGGAATACAAAAAAAGGTTGTTCGTGATTTACGTGTATTGGCATGGGTAGCTCCCCGTCTAGTTGGACGAATACCAATTTCGGCACTAGCTAACCCGCCAGCATTAGTTCAACTTTTTGCAGAAACAATATCCGAAGAACTGAATTTTCGCCTAGAGGTAGCCAACTTGTTTGAAATTCGACGAGCATTAGCGACAGGAAATAAGAGTCAATGGGTTGCTCCAAACCCAGTTCTTGATAAAACCACTAATCGTGTAATCGTTATGTCGCGTGTACCAGGGATTCCACTAACTCGGCTTGATTCAGAACAACTGAATGAAACAGCTGCTCGTGACTTATTTAGAAATATGGTAGGTGGGCTATTAGAAGGAGCTGCTCTTCATGGCATTTTCCACGGAGATTTCCATGCGGGAAATCTATTTGTTCTTGAAGACGGGGTTATTGGCCTTGTCGACTATGGGATGGTAGGTCGGCTTGATCATGATCGACGGGTTTCATTTCTTCGTTACATCACAAGCTTGATGTCTGGCGATGTCGAATCTCAGGTATTAGCAGTACGAGATTTGGGGGCTTTTCCTCCAGATACTGACGTGAGTGAGCTCATAGAAAAGCTCCAGTTAGATCGAATAGATTTTGACCCGCTTCAACTTACAGAGGAACAGTTTGTTTCAGAATTTCAGCAACTTTTGAAAGAATTACTTGCTAGCGGGGCTCGAATACCTAAGGAATTAATGCTATTTGTGAAGAACTTTGCTTACCTTGCCTCATTTGTTCAGAAGTTAGACCCCGATATGGATTTGTTAGAAGAATTCTCAACAATCAGCTCCGGGTTTTTAACCAAACATGGATTTAGAGTTTCTGCAGAACTTGGACTAGGGATAAATGATCTTCAAGTTTCTGAAGCATCATTTAGGCGTGCGGCTGGAATAAGAGATGATGTTGAAGCCCTTACTTGGCGCGACCTCACAAGACGCAGAGACGTTATGGCTGACCGGTTACTGCCATCTGGTTCAGGCATTCGAAATCATGTATTCAACCATGAAGCAGATCAAGAAAAAAGTAATTAATCCATCTTAAAAAGTTTTGAGTTGGAATTGATCGGAAGTAGATGCTTAAGTACTTCATAGATGGATAATCAAGAATTACCTGAAGCCACCCAGCGTGTTGTAGAAACTGGAATGACGCTTGGCGTCATAGTTAAGCCAAAAACTTTTCCTGAGAGCACAAGAACCGCTCAAGAAGCGGCTGATGCTATTGGAGTTGATGTCGGCCAGATAGTAAAGAGCCTCATTTTTCAAGTAGATGATGAACTTGTTTTAGCTTATGTGAGCGGAAAGAATCAGTTAGACGAATCAAGCCTTGCTTCTGCAGCCGGGGGAGAAGCATGTCAGCGAGTAGATGCCCATACAGTAAGAGAAGCCACAGGATTTTCTATTGGAGGGGTACCCCCTTTCGGATTGCGACAAAAACTCCGAGTGTTTATAGACGAAACCCTTCTTAGTTACAGCGAAGTATGGGCGGCTGCTGGAACTCCTAATACTGTTTTTGCGATAGATCCTAAAAGGCTAGTAGCAGCTTCTGGTGCTGAAGTTTCCCAAATTGCTGCAGTGTAGAGACACTAAATTCTCTTGAGATAGTTACCTGCCGAGACGAGATAGGGCTTCAAGTTCATTTAGTCCTTCAACCTTGAATTTTTTTGTACGAGCTTTTGACCCCGCCGAAGTAGAGACCTGCGACCGCCTTACGCCAAGCGCTTTAGCTAATTCTTTACATGCAGCCTCTGTGGCACGGCCGTTTACTGGAGCTTCATTAACTCTGATTTTGATAATCCCATGGTTATAAAGAACGCCGCTACGACTAGCTCTTGGAGAAACAAATGCTTCTAAATTACAGAAATCTCTTTGTGGCACTATTTAAATAAAGGAGCCAGTGTTTCTCCGGCCAGTGCAACCATCTCTGCATCATGTCCATTGGGAATCATATTTAAGGTCAATCCGTCTAAACCGAGATCAATTAGTCCTTGGATCTGCTCTTTTACTTGATCGGGACCACCAAAAACCATCCTCGAAGTAAGCATGGCTTTAAAGTCATCATCAGCAGCATCCCAATCAATACCTTTAGATTGCCAATACTCTTTTCTAACTACCTCGGCAGCTTCCTCGGTGGGAGCAATGCCCAAAAAACCAAGCCAAGAAACGCAAATCTCGTTTCTATCACGACCTAGTCGGCCACAATGCTCTTCTAGGACTTCTAGTTTTCTAGGTATTTCTTCACGATTACAAATCAAATTGGACTCGTCTGCATATTGCGCCACCATTCGAAGAGTTTTTTTCTCACCTCCGCCACCGATCATTACGGGGATTTTATGAAGGGGCTGGGGCTCGTTTATTGCATCAACAACTGAGTAGTGTTTTCCAGAAAAACTTGGGCGTTCCCCCTCCAGCATTGGAAGAATGATCTGTAAAGCTTCCTCAAGCTTTTCGAATCGATCGGTGAAAGTCCCAAACTCAAAACCGAGAGCGTCATGCTCCAACTCAAACCATCCAGCGCCGATACCAAGCAGGGCCCGACCACCTGAAATTACATCAAGGGTGGTGATTGTTTTCGCTAAAAAGGCAGGGTTCCTATAAGTATTGCCAGTCACTAGTGAACCGAGATGAATTTTTGAAGTTCTTGCTGCAAGTGCTGCTAATAGCGAATAGCACTCAAGCATGTAGTCATCAGGATTTCCAATTCCTGGTAACTGGTAGAAGTGGTCCATCACGAAGACAGTGTCAAAGCCGCTCGCTTCGGCAGCAAGAGTTTGGGCAACTACATCTTCAAAAAGAGTTTCTCTGGAGCCATTCGGATAATTGAAATTTGGGATTTGGTAGCCAAGTTGTGTCATAGTCACAGCCTAACTCTCAAGTGCGGTTTTCTGGAAGTTGAACAATGAAAAATTGATTAAAACTTTAATTAAATCTAAACTGTATTTAGGAGATAAGTATGAATCGGTCATGGGACTCTTTAGAAACTTTTGAAAATTTTCTAGACAGTGGCGGGATTGTTGAACCAGTTGATGAAATGCCCACAGAATATCGTCAGGCTGTCTTTGACTTCATAGAAATGCATGCGAACAGCGAACTCATGGGTGGCTTAACAGAACGAGATTGGATACCCAGAGCGCCTGGGTTACGTCACAAAATGTCTGTAATAGCTAAAACACAAGATGAGATAGGTCATGCTCATCTTTTGTACATGGTTGCTGCAGATTTACAAATAAAAACACGCCAAGAAATGATGAGAGACCTCTTTGCTGGCAAAAGTAAATTCCATAATGTATTTCACTATCGAGCTAAAACTTGGGGAGACCAAGTAGCAATAGCTTTTCTTGTAGACGCGGCAGCTCTCGTAAGTCAACAGGCAGTTTTCAAAAACTGTTCTTATGGTCCTTACAAACGGATCCTTAAAAGAATCATTGCTGAAGAGGGTTTTCATCTCCGATTCGGAGAGGAATCTGTACTACGGATTGCTGAGGGAACAGAAATCCAAAGAAGCATGTTCCAGTCTTCAATAAATGATTGGTGGTGGCCCGCACTTCAGTTATTTGGACCAGATTCAAAGCCGAATGATTTGCTACTTCGTTGGCACATAAAATCTGAAAGAAATGAGGTTTTACGTGACCGATGGATACAGAAATTCGTGCCTCTTTTACAAGGATATGGATTTACTATTCCTGACCCAGACTTGAGATGGAATAAAGAAGAAAATCGGTGGGAGATAGGCCCTATTGACTGGGAGCCCTTAAAACGGACATTGGCTATGGGAGGTCCTGATTCAGCTCGACGTATTTCTGAAGCGTCAGAGAGTTGGGAGAAGTCAAGTTGGGTTCGCGAAGCTCTAGAAAAAGTTGCGACATGACATCAAATAATTCGACTTCGATTCAGGATATTTATACAGCGATAAATGCTGTTAATGACCCTGAGTACCCAGGGGTTTCAATAGTTGATTTAGGCTTACTAGAAAATGTAGAGATTAATACGGCTGATGAAGTGTTAGTAGAACTCATACCAACTTTTTCTGGTTGTCCGGCTTTAGGTGTTATCGCTCAAGACATTGAGGATGTTGTTAGAGGAGTGCCGGGAGTAAAAAAAGTAGATGTTCAGTGGCTGAACACTCCGGTCTGGACTGTAGATCGGATTACAGCAAAGGCAAAAGAAGATCTTGCAGAAAATTTCACTGTTGCTGTACAAATAAACGAAAGAGTTGAATGCCCAAGATGCAAATCTAGTACAGATAAGAAATCCCATTTTGGACCGAGTCGCTGTAGATCAATACATCTTTGTAGAAATTGTCGTGAAGTTATAGAGGTTCTTCGGGATTAAATATGCGTGTCTATGAAGTTTTTCTTAAACCAGATGGAAAAGAAGAATTCCGTCATGCAGGAAGTATTGAAGCAGCAACCGATGAACTTGCTTTAGTACTAGCGCGTGAGAATTATGCGCGACGCGCAGAAGGCACCCATATGTGGTTAGTTAATCGAGAAAATATTTGTGTGAGCGAAGAAGGATTTATTGATTCAAACTTAGATAAGCCACATCGTCATAACGATGGAGAAAGAGTGGCGCGCTGGAGAAAGCTACAACGAAACAAGAAAAACAATGAATGATTTAGTTCTTACCCCTCCAGTAAAAGAGTATTTACTGGCTTTTGCAGATGATGAGCATTTGATGGGTCAACAGCATACCGAGTGGATAGGAGTAGCTCCTTTTTTGGAAGAAGATATGGCTTTTGCCAGTATTGGTCAAGATGAATTAGGTCATGCTTTGATGTTGTATACGTTGATATTGGAATGTCCTTCAGACATTGATACTTATGTTTTTAATCGTAAATCTGAAGAATGGCGATCTTGCCAGTTAGTTGAATCAACCCACAGAAGGTGGGAAGAGGCATTAATACGACATTGGTGTTATGACATGGCGGAAGATCTGCGTTGGGAGCTTTTCAGCGATTCTTCGCTCTCTGAATTAACTTCAATTTCCGAGCGGGCACTAAAAGAAGAGACCTATCATCGCCGTCATGCCGAAGCACTTGTTGAGAACCTACTTATGGTTCCTAACAGCAAGTTGCGTTTAATGAAGGCTTTGGAGGTAGTAGTTCCTCAAGTTCTTGGATTATTTTCTCCTATTCCGGGAGAAGAAGAGGCGATTTCTTGTGGAGTAGTTTCAGGAAAATATTCTGACCTGCTTCCGATTTGGCGGGTACGACTTGAAGAAAGATTTGGGTTATTAGATCCAGATTTATTTATTCAAGCGGATAATGAAAATAGAACTCAAAGGCATCCTGATTTTGATTACTTATTTGGAAGAATAAGAGAAGTCTTTTTACTTGATCCAAAAGCTGTCTGGTAGGTCAAGTATTCAGCATTGTGCGTTTATGAAAGCATTTAAAGAAGCATTCCCGGTGCTATGGCCAATAAGTTCAATGTTGAGGTACAAAACTGTAAAAACTGCTAAACCTTCCGCAGCAGTTGTTACATCGGGGGAGACTAATGGAACTAGAGTTACAAGTTCCAACAACAGTAAAAGTAAAGCGACTATTTTTACCTTAGTTTCTTTGAAAACAAGTTTTTATCCCAAGACTGTGCCAGTGCCGGCTACTGGTTTTCTGTTTCGTGAAAAAGTTCCAAGATCAACTATTTCATTGACTATAGGACAAAGCACTTGGACAGGATTATTGTCATGATCATGTCCAGCTTCACAAGCGGATATTAACTGATTCATTAAATGACCGATTAGAGGAGCATTTTTGAATTGGTTCCCGCTAGTGCCACAAGCAATATAAAAGCCTCCTAGATCAGTTCGGTCATAAATTGGAGTCCAATCAGGAGTAACGTCGTAATGACTTGCTAGGCCTGTTGGTCTATTTGGAACAGAAGCTCCAGGAATGCGCTTAGCAAGACGCCAAACCAATGCTTCCCAACTATCAACTGTCGGGTTTAAAGAGTCATCATCTGGATCTTCAACCCAAACAACAGGATCACAGTCAGCTTCTACTCCACCAACAATTAAAGTCCCACCGGGCTGCGGTCTTGTGTAAAAGCCTAAATCAAGATCGCCAATCATTACTGGTGTATTAGTGAAATTAAATTCTGCAGGAGCTGGAATAGCGTGAACTTCTTGCCGCATAGCTTTAGTGGACATTTCCATCAATTCACTTACTCCGGCCAAATCGTTTATATGTGAACTCCATGGCCCAGCTGCGTTAATGACAATTGAAGACTCAATAACTTCGCCGTTTTCTAACTTGACTCCAGAAACCTTATTTTTTGTTTTTTCGATTTCGACTACTGAGGTTCGTAGAGAAACTTTTGCACCAAAATGACGTGCTGCGTCCATAAGATTTTGAGCTGCTAATTGAGGGTCATCAATAAACCCTCCGTATGGAACAAAGAACCCGCCAAGTTTCCCTTCAGAACTCTTAAAAAACTGATCATCATTTGGCAGACTTGGAGGCCAGAAACGACCAGTATCAAACATCGGGTAGTTATCAGACAAACTCTTTTCGTCTAACTCTTCAAATGGTATTCCTAATTCGTTGAAATGTTTTAGGTAAGAAGAACGGTCAAACCCTGGTGGCTCAAGTAGAAGCATGCTCAGAGGATGAAATTGGGCTATTGGACCGTTTACGTATCCGAGGTGCTCTTCCCATGCATTCCACCTATGAAAAGATTCCCAAGCAGCAACTACGCCTGAACGAGTTGAGTAGTTGAATCGTATAAGAGCGGAACTCGCGCTAGTAGAGCCTCCACCGACAGACTCACCCTTATCAATAACGGTTACTGACCGCCCCGAACGTTGTAGCTCCAAAGCGATTGATGCTCCGACTACGCCGGCTCCGATAATGATTACATCTGTCATATGATTTGATTGAGTATTCATTTCTACCTGTGTTTACTTGTTAAGGACTTTATCTAGTTGTACCCGAAGTATCTCTTATTCGTTCTTTTGCTGGGCGTGGCTGGTCACAACGATCCAAGGCAGCTCCCCATGCTGGCGAGTAGCCAAGAGCAAAACGTAGGATTCTGATCAAAATATGCCCTCCGATACGAGCACCGGGTAGATTTCGGACTCCCACAGCTTTTCTTAGTTGGCGTGGGACAGTGGCAGCAGCAGCATAAAAAAGAATTTTGTAAGCGACCAAGATAAATAAAGGTAGGGGAGGTCGAGCTAAAAATTTACGGGCCTCGCTACCGGCGGGAGACGTGTCAACCAGAGGATGTTCAGCTAGCCAGCAAGACAGAGAATTAGCATCAGAAGGTAAAGGATCTGCTCCTAGTAGGGCTCCAAGACGAGTTTGCTCTAGAACGTAAGTATCGGCTTCCGCTTGAGTCATCGAGCGAGAACCATATATGCGGTATGCACTGAGGAAAGAGTCAATCAAGGCGTTATGAACCCAAGCGGCGAGATCAGATTTATCTGCCGAATATTCTTTTCCGCGATGAGAGATCCCTGATACTGGTCGATGAGCGAATCGAACAGCCCTAATTGATTGATTTACTTCGGCCATTGATCCATATGCTGTTGCCGTAACGTAGGACGCTGTTCGTGAAAGTCGCCCTAGTGGATCTTGTTCATACTGGGAGTGATCGCTAACCCCAGCAGCTACTTCAGGATGGGCAGCTTGCACGATTAGCGCTCTTATACCACCAATAAAAGAAGCAACATCGCTCATAACTAGCCAAGTGACGGAATCAGGGCC
>MDSY01095065.1_pt1 | contig 11074 bp, 5 predicted proteins | sample 811131 | NCBI WGS metagenome assembly MDSY01 (sample SAMN05326643, study PRJNA326480) | marine metagenome | isolation source: seawater | place: Atlantic Ocean: South West | collected 2010
AAAACCCCCTGTATAGGGGGTGTGTGACAGTTTGTGATGTGTCTACTAAGCGTTCTCCCACGTGATATTTCCTTTATCATCAACAATATACGCTTGAATGTAATGATCTGCGTCAGGACACTGTGATTCTTTGGGGAACCAACCAGAAGCAGCGAGTGATCCATACTCCTCACTTACGAATTGTAAGACATTGAATCGTTCATTCTTTAAGAGATCAAGTATATCTTCATCAAGAATAGATGTGTAATATGTTGTGACAGTTGCTTTTTTGGTTGCATCTAGTTTCTTAAAGTTATCAAAGTTCATGTATAAACATGTACATTTGTTAGCAACACAGTATGCTGCTATCATATCAAATTGCTGTAATGGTATACCTTGATCAATCATTGTTATTCACCTCTAGTCATTTCATCTTCGGCTTGTTGTATAATTTTCTCCAAGAACTCCTTACGAAGAGCAATTTCTTCTGCTGCTACACTAAGAGTGATTTCTGGTATTTTTCTCTGATTATACTCAGTAATTAACAATTCAAATGTATTCTTCTCAGTTAAGTTCTTAACTAACATATACTGAGTGAGTTGCTCTCTGTATTGTTTTAGATAATGTAATCCAAGTTTGAGGAACTGTTGATCTGTTGCAAGATAATCTTCACCACTATTTTCAACCTTATAGATCTTATTATAAAACTCTGGTGATATAGGGAATTTAATACCATCAATATTATTAGTAAATTCAGTTGTAGTAGGAATATCTCTTAGTTTTTGTCTGTATAGAACATACTGTGCTTTCTCATCAGCAGTTAATGGTGAATCAGTAACAGATTGAGTCCAATCAGTTTCTGCTAATAAGAAATTTCTAGCCATTCTAACAGTCATTGGAGAAATTGCCTGTTGTTTAGAATATAATCTACCAAGTTCTTCTTGATACTCCTGATTCTCAATAGAATCAAACAAGTAGAATGATTCAACCAATTTATCTTTAAGAGCAGCTGCTACATCATTACCGACTGCTTGCTCCATCTCATAATCCTTCCACTCATCAGTATTGGTAGCAAAGTTTCTTATAAACTTTCTACGTTTAGCAGACCATGAACCATTACTATACCAATAGAAATTTATTAGTTTATCCTTATCTGTATCCCAATTAGGATATAGGAGAGGTACTAAAGTATCCTTCCAATATGATTCTGGAATAACTTTCTCAACATCTTTATAGTCAAGAGTTTGGTTAATTACATCTAGTTGTAATTCTAATACAAGATCCTGTGCTGCTACCATTGTCTTACATATTCTCCATATTTATTTAGAATGCTTTGATTAAGTACTTACAAGTTCTGTAAGATTCAATCATTGGTATATCTTTATCTGGTACAATAGTTGCAACTGGTTCAATTTTAGTTGTAGTCTTCAGTGTAACATTTGCCTCACCAGAACTAAGACCAGATTGGTATGTAGAACTGTTACTACCTTCAATAGTATACTTCAATGAATCAATAGCAAGTTTACTAATTGCACCAGCTTCGGGTACAAAAACATCTTCAGTTACTAATTTTCTCCAGTAAATACATTCAACTATACCATAATGATCTTTGTCTTGACCAGTATCATTAGTAGCACCTGGTGCTGGCATTGGTTGTTCTATCATAAACTTAGTAGCTGGTGCTCTTGCTGGTTCTGGTACTTCAATTGTAAAAGTACGCCATTTAGTAGCACCAGAATCACCATCAGGATTACCACTAGTTGTACCAACATCAACTGCTGGTATTGATCCAAGAAGAGAATCATTTGTAGGTAATGCTGAATCAATAATAGTACCCATAGGATTCCAAGATGACTGTCCAGATAATTGGTACTTAACTTGCAATACCTCTTCTGAATAATCACCACCATTCATACCATTACCTCTTGCTGCTTTAACAGAAAAATGCTCAACATTAGTTGTATCAACTGCTTTTAACACAACAAATCTATTACCAGCATCACTACCAAGAGCACCACCAAACTTCAAATACTTATCGTAAGTATATGTGTTACTAGGATTAGAAAGTCCAGTCACAACACCAGTAGCTAAATTAACCGATGCATTGGTATAACACCCACCACCAGATCCATGTAAAACATAAACCTTTGGTGCTTCAGTATATCCACTTCCACCAGCAGTAAGAGTAAATCCAGTGACTCTATTATTTTGAACAGTTGCTGTTGCAGCAGCACCTGATCCTCCACCACCTGCGAAATGAACTGTTGGTGCTTGGTTATCTGGCAGTTTAAATGCACCTGCACTACCAGTACCAGCACCATCATTCTCCATAGTAATATCCCACTTATTCTTATCCTTTGATGCTGACGTAATCCACTGACCTGTTGAAATTACAACAGTTCCACCTTGATATCCTGTTATTTGACCAACTTGTAACCGAATACTACCGTTATCTCCACTTTGAGATGACCCTGTAGTTTGTCCACCCATTGACACACCAGCTCCACCAGCACCAACAGTATAATTACATGAAGTTGGGGATCCTACATCTGACCAACTTCCTTCTGTAATCCACAATCCAGCAGCACCTCCACCACCAGCTCCAGCAGTCCAATAATCATTATTGTAACTAACAGTAAGAGATGCACTACCATCATTATCACCATGATTTGCTATACTACCACTACTGAAATAAAGACTAGAAAAAGCAGACGCACCTCCATATCCACCTTCTCCACCACCGTGGTCAGCAGGTCCACCACTACCTCCAAGTTCTTGGCCACCTGATCCACCACCAGCACCTTGTTGTCCTGTTTGGTTTACACCGCCGCCTCCACCGCCGCCGCCTCCACCAATACATCCAGCACCACCACCTGTTTCTCCAGCATCAATATCTAAAACAGGAAATCCTGTTGTGCTGAAATTTGCTTGAGTTGCTTTTCCAGATGTACCAGCACCATTATCATATCCACTACTACCTTCTCCACCGCCACCGCCAGCACCAGCAACAACTTGATTATTGCGATATAATACAGTAGCAGCACCGCCGCCACCTCCCATTGCAAATTCTTGACCACTATTTTGTCTTTGTCCTTGTCCACCAACTCCACCAGTAGCAGTATGATATGCACAACCACCAGACCAATGCAATCCTGAACCACATGGTGAAGTAGTATATCCACCACCACCACCTAGTTTAACTTTGTAGTTTGTACTTTTAAAATTTCCATACTGAGTTTCATCAAGTTGAATAGTTATTTGGTATCCTTGACCAGGAACTTGACTATGTTGTAAATATCCTTGTCCACCTCTTCCACCTCTTAATACAAATGTAGCAGCAGTAATAGTATCAAAATTTGATATTGGGAATGTGCCATCAGTATTTTGAGATGCTTGACCATCAGAGAAAGTAATGGTAGTATCAGAAGAATTATTTTTTGGAGTAGCAGTCATGGTAACAGTTCCAGACTGTCCACCTACAAGTGAGTTAGCACCTGCACTACCATCTCCAACATTAGTTAGTTGATTAGTACCACCAGCTCCACCTGTGTTTGGATTTGTTGCTTGTGCAGTCTTGAATAATTTAGTACCTGATCCATTTTGACCAGATCCACCACTCAGATTTCCACCTGGACCAGATGAATTTGGTGCATCATCACTAGTACCACCACCAAGTCCACCTGTTCCTGGAATATCACCATCATAAGCAGTACATCCATTTCCTTTCTTTCCACCTAATGCTTTTAAGTGAAACTTATCACCATTATCAAATTTAAATATACTATCCTGACCATCATTACCACTAGTTGTACCAGCACCACCTGATCCACCACCACCTGACATAGTTAACTTATATGCATCTGGATTATTCAAACCAGAAAAACTAACAGTTGCACTACCACTAGTCCAAGTCTGATCAAAACTCCAATCATATATTGGATCTCCTGCATCTTGAATTGTCTCTCTACCACCAATTATAGCATCACCATATGGTGTACCTTTAGCAGACTGGAATGTAGGTGGTGGTACAAAAGTTTGTGTTTGCCAAGTACCAGCATTAGCACCACCAGAAGCAAGATATTTTTGATCAGCAACAGGAGTATCTGCATCATCTGCTTCATTTCTAGGATTCGCAATTGATCCAGCATCACCAGCACCACCTTGATAATCTAATACATCATAAGTAGCAACTTCAAGAGATGTATTAGGTTTCCTCAATAAACCATGTTTATGTCTTAGTACTGTACCACCAGTAGGTTCAAATCTATCAACTCCTTTAGTGGTTGCTGTATATGATCTCAAATATCTATCACCACTTGCTTGTGCAATATCAGCTTGATCATTTGGTGTAGCAGAATACACAGCATGAGTATGCTGTGGAGGACCACTCAATTTTTGGTCATCCATTCTAACATTAATAGTATGAGATCCAATAACATCAGTTGATACCGAATCTGTTACTTTATCATAATCTGTAGTTATTATCCTACCAACTGAAAAATAATCATCCTGTTGATCTGTATCCAAATACCAAGCACCACCAGTAGTTCCTACACCAAGATTAGAATTACCAATATTAGGTGAGTTGTTACCATATACAGGACCGTTACCAACAACCTTTTTAGCAACCATATCTGGAACTTTAAATGTCCCTAGATTTTGATCACCCATCCATTGCACTACATTATTTCTATCAATCCTAGTCACTGCTCCTGAATTAGGATTAACCCTAAGAACAGTTATAGTAGCTTGAACACCAGCATATTCCCAAGTTACAGCACCATCAGTAACTGATCCTGTTGTATGTGTAGGTGCAGTAGCACCTGAAGTACCGCCACTTGTAGCAGTGTACACCTTATTAACATTAAATACCTGGTCTCCTGTAGTATAAGATTTATTAGTAATCCACTGATCACCTACAGTAATAGTAGGAACAGATGTATAACCAGTACCACCAGCAGTTAAAATAAATTTACTAACAGAACCATTAGCAATCTCAACTTTTCCTTCTGCTGTATAATTTACTGGTACTGCTACAGGTGGTGCAGAGAATGTTATTGATGGTGAACTGGTATATCCAGATCCAGCATTGGTTATTGTAATACCCTCACTCGCAGCTCCACCATAATCATTACCAATAATTTCAAATAATGCTGGAAAATCACCAATACTATACTCTGATCCATCACAATACAAATATCCTGGATGTGTATAAGCAGGATCATCTCCATTCTGATATGCATTACCAGTAATTTCAGTTAATCCTGGATAAGGATCAGCAGCAGATTTGATATAATTATGGTCATATGAATTACTCTCTACTTTAAAAGTAGGAACAATTGCACCAATTGGAGTGGATTCTACACAAAAATCTGTATAAAATCCTTTTCTATTGTTTCTATATGTTTGTGATGATACGGTCATACCTTTATTAAATACTCCATTATAATAAATGGTTGTGTTGCAGAATCAATTGAATGAGATGCATCCTCACCAATAGTAATTGTTGTTTTAAGATTCTCAGGTTCTAATTCTAATGCTCTAGTTTTCACCTTATATGAATGATTACCACCATTAGTATTAGAATCTGGTTCAAGTCTTATTCTATGCGTATGTGTAGTTGGATCACCACTATCTTGAGTTAAACCTACTGTTTCTGTTAATTCAGAATTTACTGACATTATTGCTCTTCTCTCAGTAGTACCACCTTCACTATTTAATGGTAAAACATCTGCTAAACTAACATTATTACTGTCTAGAGGAACACCAACACCACCTGCAACATATGTAGGTGCTTGTGTAGTGTGAGCAGCTATAGATGCTGGTGTATCATTTTGTCCTAGTAAGTTATTACAACCACCAAGGGGAGGTGCTAAAGCAAATGTTTGCATAAAGTATGTAGTGTTAATACCATTAGCAGATCCCCAAATATGTTCTCTATCAATCTTTGTAGGTTTATTTAATATACATCCATACGTATATTCTGCATTACCATATCCAAGTATACATCCACCCCAATATACAGTAGACCAAACGCCAGGAACTTCAAAAACTGGTACACCAGGAGCATTTGGAGCCCACCCAGTAATAGCTATACATGTATTTTGTCCTATTCCATCAGGGTTACCTGATGTACCAAAGCTATGAACCTCATTATCTGGACCACCATTATCGTAAAATGTTTGACTTTGGTTTGCTGTCTGTGTATATCTTGTATTATCTAACCAATCTTCAATATTAATTGTTGAAGCAGTCCACCTACCAGTATATCCATAAGTAGCAGGTGTATCATTAGTAACACCAGGAGCCTTTTCCATTGTTCTAGGTTTAACACCTTGATGGAAGTGACCATGAGGATGCATAGCAACATCCTCTACTGCTACTGATTCAGTATAATGTGTAGCACTACCATATTGATATGATGGTTTTCCTGGTATGGGAATTTCTTGACTAGGAATAACAATTGTTCCACTATATGTTAAAGGAATAACTCCATCAGTTCCTTGTGTTACTGTTGCTTCTATTCCAAGTCCAGATCTACTCTTCTCAATTCCTTCTTTATTTTCTGTTCTTATGCTATTATACACACCAGTATTAGCACCTGAAGTTGGTTCAGGATACTTTGATCCTAAATCAGGAACAACAAATTGAGTATCTGATATAGTTTCAAAATCAGATCCATCTAAATTAGTTTTCTTAAACGTAGTATTATTTCCTGTACCAAGAATAGCAGCAAGTTGTGGATAATCATCTGCCAGATACTTAGAACCATCACACTTCAAATATCCTGCTGGTAAATTAACTGAATTGAATCCAGCATCAGGTGCTCCACTATACTCAACAGGCCAAATAATTATTTGTCCAGTAAGATTACCATACTTAGATCTTTCTTTTGAATAAAACTTTGCCATTAGAATGCTTTGATTATAAATGTCGTAGTTACAGAAGGTTGTGCAGAATCTATAGAAATATTTAGAGCATTTGGTATCGCATCTGGTTGTAATGAACTACCATTTGCATTATTAGCAGTATATGATGTTAAAGTTGTTCCTGCTTGTGTAGGCATTGATCCTGAATGCTGAAATAATTCAAAACTATCATGATTATGAGATTTAAATTGACTACTAAGAGGATCCTTATATGGTCCTGACAAATTTAAACTAGTAGAATAAGTACCATGTCTAAATTTAAGTTCTATAGTTCCTGATGCTTTGATTGGTAAATTAACATTTAACTTATATGCTCCACTAGCCAGTCTTTCCATACTTAATATCTGCAATCCTTCTGGCAAATACTTATACTTAACATCATTACTGGAACTAGTAACATACATGAAAGGAGTTATCTTATCCCATTGATACCACCAAGTTGCTGGAGTACTATTTGGATCACCATACACTCTTCTAATATCTACTCCAGTAGGAAGAGTAATACTCAACTCACCAGCAACCAAAGGAACATTAGCAACAAAGAATGCAGTCTGCTCTTCTGGGTGATCAAATATACCACCTTTCTGTGGAACTGTATTGGCAGGATTAGTAGTATCAGTATATCCAAGGAAATTTGGTCTACCACCCTCTTCAATTGGTCTTGGAAACATACCAGTATATGCTGGTTGTTTATGAGTATCCATTGGTACTGTTTGAGGTATCAGTTGTGTTACACCCAATTGACCAGGACTTTGATGATATGTAGGATCTTTATGTCCAGAACCTCTATCATCATCATTAACTGTTGTTCTAGCTGTTCCTAAATGAGACTTCTTCCACTCATCGTCACCTGCTGGTATAAAACTCCAATAATCTTTACCATCAGTATCTGTAACATATTCTTGGAATCCATCCATTTTTGGTAACGAAGTTTCCATATCAGACGTACCATAATAAGTTATTTCTTGTCTACCATTTGCCCACTGTGGTAAAACAAGTCCAGGTCTAACTTCACATGTGTTTGGACTTCTTGTTACGTGGTTACATATATCAGGTTTTGAATCACCATACATTCTTATAGAACTCTGAGGTACATGAAAGAGTTGTGAACCTGTTGCACGAACATTAGCCGAGGGAATTTTATCAGAATGTTTATGCCTAGGAGTATGATTTATACCCAATTTACGACTCAAAGTATATACACTCTCATTAAAATCTGGAGAATTTAGTTGAATTCCAGTATATTTAACATACAATGATCCAGATAAATTAAGAGTAAATTCTAATGATGCTACTGCTTCACGTTGTACATTAATGGGTGTTGTTTGTCCTAAATCTTTAACCTGATCTCCAAGTACTTGAGCAGCATCTGGTTGATCAAATTGATATTTTGGATCAGCTAAATGAGATGGTTCTAAATCAACCATAACATATGAAGATAAATTTGGTAATCCAAATGACGCACTACTATCCTGATATGGAAATTGAGGATTACCAGTAGTCATATCACCACCATACGTATCACCAAGTTCAGCAGCTAATAATGGGTAATCTTTAGCAGGTAGATTTTGCTGACCTGTACAGGTAATCCATCCTTTAGGAATATTAGATGGAAGAGTACCTTTTCCTCCATCTCCACCCCAAGGCAGTATTGTGCCAATTCTGGCAACTCTCATGGTTTTAATTGAATCGTATCTTGCTGACATGTATTACAACTCCTGTAACCACCATCCTCTTAATGAAGATGGAATTGTTTGTGTTTCTGTAGATCCTTCAATATCTACTGTTCCAACATAAACAAGACCAAATGATGCATTTCTTGTTTGAACAATTAGTTCACCTGAATCCCATAGAGGATCAGTTGCACCTTGACCAGCTGCTATAGTGGACCCAGTGGAATCACCTTGAATAGGAACTGCTGTATTATTTACCTTCTTAGCTCTTATAACAAGACTTGTATTATAAGTTAAATTACCAGAAAGTTCTGTAAACCTAATCATGTCACCTGTTTGTGCATTATCTGGAAGATATAAAACTATATTATTTCCACTAGTAACATTAATCAAATAGTTCTGGTTAATCTTCAATGGGTTAGTTGGTTGCTGTCCAATACCTTGAGTGGAATCAAATTGAACATATGTATACCTTCTACCACCACCAGCAGTCCAATACTTTTCAATACCAAATGAATCAATAGCATTACTGTGATAAATCTTGAAGTCTTTTGATCCTTCTGTACCAGTACCAGCAGGACCAAGGTTATCAATATGGAAGATAGCATCAGTTTCATCTGCTCCTGCCTTAACTATACCCGTCTGCTTATACTTGTAACCTAAGTCAAGACTACCATCAAATGCAGTAACTTTAAAGTTAGTATCAGTAGAACATATTCCAACACCAATACATGATTCATAATAAACTTTAAGATCACTATAGAAGTTACCTTCACCCTTAACAGTTAAACCTGCCTTTTGAATCTTAGGATCATTAACTGATCCATCACCAACGTGGCCATCATCATTAGCAATAGAAGCAACTAATGTCTTACCATCAGAACCATACATCCTGAAGACACCACTATGAAGTTCTAAATCATCATGGATAGTAGTTTTACCACCATTGTATAGATCTATTATTGGATCTCCACTAGTATTTGAACCTGACCTGAAACTCTTAGGTTTCTTAACTGCACCATCTGGATCAAGACCAGCAGTAGGATTCCAAACATTACCACCATGAACACTATCAGGTCTAAACCACTCTGTTCCTATTCTCACATAGGTAAGATAATCAAGTTTTGGAGCAATAATATCTCCATCAACCAATGGAATCTCTAATCTAATATCACTCTGGTTAGGTGATCTTGCTTTAAGAGTTGCATCATTCTTTCTATCATCACGTGTAGCAGGTATATCACGCCTTAATTTTGTATCTCCTTGAGGAATTATAACAACAACATTATCACCTGATGCCCATGTTTGTGCTGTTGTTCCTTCCTGTCCTCTACCACCATTAGGATATGTTGCATTAGTAGCAGTAGGTAGATAATACTTACCAGCATTAGAACCAGTTCCTTCAAATGGAGCATCAGTTACACGAATAACCTCAATCTTACCAGGAGTTGTTGCTGTATCATCAACATACAATGCAACCAAATCACCAGTAGCAAACGAAAGATGATTTCCTCCAATTTCAATATTTGAATCTGCAACAGCTATATTAGCATTAATAGTTGTCTTAGGACCAGTTGGTTTAATTGATAAAGGATCATGTCTATACGCATAAACAGTATCAACTCCCTTAGTATAAGCAGCAGGAGAAGTTCCAAACTGCTCTGAAAGCATGAATACTGTTGCATGTGTGTTACCAATAGTAGTATCACCTGTACAACTATCAACTTCAAATGTAGTGATACCTTCTCCATTATTAATAGTTAATTTTCTATTAGAAAGACCATTAACATATGGTGTAGCACACTTACCATTAACTGTAAGAGATCCAGTTATCTCTTGGTCACCAATCATAGTAACCTTACCAGTTACAGAATCTACAACAAACTTATCTTCCTCATCAGCAGCACCAGAACAACCATTTCTAATAATGAATTTCTTAGCAGTCTCAACAAGTGTAGTCTTAAGTTCAATAATTTCACCCGTATCTGGATTTGTGCTATCATCACGTGTAATAATTACATAATCACCTGGAGCATTTGCATGAACAAATTGTGGGTTAGCAACAGTCTGTCCTTGTGAATTTTGTTTAGTTGCACTCTGTCTAGACTCACGACCTATTAAACTACCACCAAACTGAGAAAGATAAACATCTGCTTCAGTACCAGTTGCACCAATGTCCTCAGTTAACCAAGTAGCATCGTATTGTACTGTACACTTGTAAATAGAAGTTTCATCCTCATGTCCATCAGTAGAATTCTGAAGTGGTAGAGTTGTACTAAGATCTCCAAATGGCTGTCTTGTTACAGTAATCCAATATGGAGAAGCAGCAACACGTGGAAGACCAGTAATCTTAATAAATTCACTATGTCTATTGGACTGTTCTACTGTATCCAACAATAGAATATCATTAACAGCAAACCACAAATCACCATTCTGATCTACTGGCTTATACTTCAATGGAAGATAGAACTCACCAGCAGGTAGTGCAGGTAA
>MDSY01028623.1_pt1 | contig 11070 bp, 7 predicted proteins | sample 811131 | NCBI WGS metagenome assembly MDSY01 (sample SAMN05326643, study PRJNA326480) | marine metagenome | isolation source: seawater | place: Atlantic Ocean: South West | collected 2010
CAGGGGCGGGCACAATATCATCAACATCAGGATCGCCGGTTGGGTTTTTTCCAGCCTTGACCATGTCAACCGTTCTTTGTGATACATCGACACCCCAGATCTCAAAACCTGCATCATGGAATCCGATGGCAGTAGGTAACCCAACATATCCCAATCCAATCACGCCAACGACTGATTCAAATTTAGAGACACTAACCAGTGACGCTGGGATTTCATCCATGTTTGAGCGTAGTGCCTAAAGTTCATCAATTCGTTGGTCAAACTAGTCGCAATGATAGAAAATATACGATTAAAAAATCATTCAAGTAATGATTTGATAAACTATCGGCGAGACCCCCCCTCATGGTACCTTTGGACTCAGCACCCGGTTTAAGGGTAGTTGGAGAAAAATCAATTGCGGTATTTGCTCCTTGGACCAACCTTAAGCTCTTATTTTCCAATAACTTCCTCGTCCGCAATCTCGTTCGGCGGGAAGTGCGAGGGAGGTATAGAAATGCATTATTGGGATATGCATGGACAGTAATCGAGCCAACTTTACTATCAATCGTTTATTGGTTTTTATTCATTATGCTAGCAGGAAATCCCGATGAGTATTATGCTGTTTGGGTTCTCATAGGCGTAGTCGTATGGAGTTGTTTTGGCAAATCGTTAATGTCCTCTGTCACTTCATTGTCAGGAAATACCAGAGTTATTCACCTCGTATTCTTTCCAAGAATTATTTTCCCGACGACTGCAATGTTAGCAAACATAGTGGTCACGACGATGAGTAGTTTGGTGGTCATACCGATTATTTTGGCCTATGGTTTTCCATTTGGCATCCATTTGATCATGATTCCTCTAGCAATTCTCCTGTCGGGTTTGATGGGCATGGGATTGGGAATTATTTTCGCCCCTCTCAATTGCATGCAGAAAGATATTGAGCATTTATTCAGATTCATTGTGCGAGCAGGGTTCTTTGTTTCACCTGTAATGTGGACATATGAAATGGCCATGGAACGTGGTATTTTTGGCGAAATCGTTCTTTGGAACCCGATGGTTGTTCCAATAACAATGGCGCGGCATGGTCTGATGGGTAAATGGCCAGATATGCCTTTGGAATGGATTGCTTACAGTCTGGCAGTCACCGTATTACTATTCCTTATCGGGAACATAATTTTCGACAGATATGAGCGCGAGGCGGTGAAACATCTATGAGTGAAACAGTCATTTCAATTGAAAATGTCACCCTCAATTTCCCAAAAAGGCGAGGATTAAAGGCATTGGTTGTTGGCTTGTTCAAAAACAATAAACATCCCCACCAAGCTTTGAAAGGGATTACATTGGACATACAAAAAGGTGAGATTGTAGGCATTATAGGAACAAATGGTTGTGGAAAATCAACATTACTTCGAGTCATTTCTGGAATTTACCCTCCGGATGGTGGCACATGTAAAGTTCGCGGAAATATTTCACTACTGGCTGGACTCGGCACAGGCTTTTCAGCCCATCAAACGGGGAGAGAGAATGCAATTTTGTATGGCAGCATTCTTGGATACTCTGAACAAAAAGTGATCAGCAAACTTCCAGAAATAATAGATTTTAGCGAATTAGGAGCATTTATTGATGAACCAATTAGGACATATTCTGCAGGAATGAAAGCGAGATTGGGATTAGCAGTAGCAAGCGCAATTCAACCTGAACTCTTATTGATTGATGAAGTGCTGGGCGTTGGCGATCCTGCATTTAGAAAGAAATCCACCGACCGAATTATGGAAATGGTGAAGCAAGCTGGAACAGTTGTGATTGTGAGCCATAGCTTCGGAATGATGACAGAGGTGTGTGATCGACTGGTTTTAATTGACAAGGGATTGATCATTTCCGAGGGTTTGCCAGAAGATGTAATCAAAGCGTATTACGAAAATGTCAAACAAACGAAGGAGTGAGAATATGGTCGCTCTCCCTTATTCCTTGTTTAAAATTGTGCAAGGTCTATGTTATCCAAGACGGTCTACAGTTTGCTCTTATGGCCCTTGGGAAATTAGTGATTTTTCAACCACACACAACATTATTCATGAAATCAGTCTCGACGCTGAAGTTGTAATTATTTCTTTGCAACATGAGGACCTGGATTATATTCTAAACAGATACACCCACATTGATTACAAATTTCATCTCATTATTTCAGCCTATGATAAAGAAGAATTGGGATTTAAATTGTCCGAATATGACAATACAGTAATCAGTTCCGTTGAGGGCCACTATGGGGTAATGCTCCACAAGTTTGCCAAAGACTCATACATTGAGGGCCGCATAAAGGAAGGAGTAGATATTGAAATCGATGATGATCTATTCTTTCTACCGGACTTTGAACCATCAAAATGGTCCCAAGACCAGGATCTTATCTTATTTGATTCCCCGGAAGGACTGATTAAATTCAGAGTTCCTCACGATTTTTCGTTAGTCAGGACATCCCAAGATTTACTTTGGATTATTGAATCTGTTCTCCTTTCACCATGGCATAAAAAATACAGCAATAAATGGGTGCCAACACGGAGACCAGGCAATACTCCCGGACTTTCTTTTTCAGGGGGAGTAGATTCGACTGCAGCCCTATGCTTAATGCCGGAAAATACCGTATTGTTTTACTTGGAAAGAGACTTTGAAAGCATGATTAAACATGAAAACGCACTTCATTTCATTTCTAAACTGAAAAACGCTGGACGAACTGTGGTAAATGTCAAATCTAACCATGAGCAAATTCGAAAAAATTATGGAAAGAATCCTGGTTTCTCCACAGATTATGCTTGTATGGCCCACCTAATACTTCTAGCTGATTATCTTGATTTAGATTCTGCCGCAACTGGTATGCCCCTAGAAAATACATACTTTTTCCATGGTACGAAAGTGAGGGATTTTGCGATGTCCAGATTTTGGAAATTTTATTCGCCTATGTTTAATTTCTCAGGATTGCCGCTTTACCAACCCGTTGCGGGATGCTCTGAGGTGTTGAATAATAAAATCGTACGGGAGTCGCAATTTTCTACTCTTGCCTCCTCATGTTTGCGTTCACATATCGTCGGCAAAGAATGTGGGGCTTGTTGGAAATGTTTTAGAAAAAATATTTTCAACAATAAACCATGGAATATGAGTCCCGAAATCTCAAAATTCCTAGCAAAAAGGCCGTTGAAGCAAGGATTAGCCACACTATACGCACTCCAAATATTGCATAACTCGGGCGAAGAAATCCCCCCTGAAGCCGAAGACCTTCAATCCATAGTTAATTCCGATCTTGATTTCTTGAACCATTATTGGCCGCCATACATCGATCTCATTCCAACGACTTACAGAGAGTTTGCCCGTGTTCAAATTGAAAATTACGCTTCACCTATGACCCAAGACTTACTTGGGTTCGATAAGCAGGTTTTAATCACACTAAGGGGGGACGCTATTTGAAACTCCATCCATTTAATTTACGAAGAAGGCTCATTGCTCACAAGTATCGGTTAGCTGAATTCTCTTCTGTAATTGAGGATTGTGAGCGGTTTTTGCTAAAGCACCCAAAGGATGTTTTTATTTTACAATTGAAGGCAAGAGCACACACATCTATGCGCGATTGGGAAAGCGGTTGGCTTGCATATTCGAAGGTTTTTGAAATCGACCCAAATTATAACGATAGTGGGGAGCAGTTTGCAAGATGCTCAGTTTATACAAAAAAATGGGATACTCTAAACATTATTTCTAAGGCTCAAAAGGGTTCGCTGACCAATGATTCAATACAAAAAGCCCTGAGTAAAAAATTACAATCACTCCCGGTTCCGGAGTTCATCCAATTTTTAAGACGACAAGAAATAGCCTTCGCACTACCGGATACGACTTTGAAGCGCTGGGTTAACATTGATTTTACACAAAGACCACAAGAAATCCTTCCCATCGACAAATACTGTCTCGACAATACCATCGGAGGATTATATCTCGGATACATGCTGTGTGAGACTCTCAAAAGATCAACGAGTGAGGCAAGAAATACACTTCATCACTTTACGAAAAAATATCCAATTTCTATGATAAGTCAGTGGATCAGTCCTGCACTAAACTCATTTCCTGAACATCAAGATGTTATCACTGACTGGTTAATATCATATATCAATCCGAAAGAGATGTCACTTCAAACCCTTGAGGCACTTTGTGCGTCTGAGGAGATCCCCCCCCATGTGGGGTCAATTGTAAGTGAATATTTGAGCAATTGCTCTGCACAAGAAGTAAAACAAGCAATTCGAGTGATTGGGAGAAAGAGCGACCCCCGGCATTACGTGTCTGACGAGGTGATTAGGCAAATGCTCTCCGAGGGGATTGATCTTTCCGACAGCGATCCAACAGTTCACACATGGATGATAGAGCATATGCTACGGACAGAAGAGTATGATCTGCTCAAGAATATATTCTCTAACCAAACGAAAGGAATTATATCCCCTATTCTGAAAACGATACAAAATTTGATCGACAAGGAAAATGAAGAGCGTCTGCTAGGACTCCTTCGACTAATTGTCGATAGCTCTTTTATGTTGACAAATCAAAAGATACGGCATAGTGTTTCCAAGATGTTGCTAAAAATTGCAGAACCTGAGGTGGCCCATTCGTTTGCCATGGAATCAATATTATTGCAACCCCAAGATGCTGTGAGTGGGCTAGTTGCGTTGCAAGCTTCGGTAAAAACAGGTTGCTCTAAGCTCATCTTGGAAACCGCAGATATTGTACTCAATATGAAAAGTCGTTCTGGCAACATTGATTATTCTGATATCGCAATAGCAGCCATACGAGAAGAGAAGCTAAAATTTGCTGAAGAACTTCTAAGAGAGAATAGATTACGATCAAATCTGAGAGCCCATAGAACCCGAATAGGTTTACAATTTTTCGAATATCGAGACTATCAGCGTACATTAAGTGAAATACGGGAAACTCCTAAAACCTTTACAGCAGATCACACCATAATTCTATACGAGATTTTCAGTTTGCTTGAATTGAAAAGATTTGATGACGCGAAGAAGATTGCTGAAACAATAAACCACCCAAGTGAACGGGCTTTAGCGTTATACTTGTGCTGTGAGGCAACAAATCAAACCAACCTCGCTGTTTCGAGCATTAATTCGATGAATGAAAGACTGGGTATGCTTCCTTTCCCTGAAAATTGGCTAAATTCAAAATTGAAATTCAATTCATTACCACAAACAGTGAACCAACTACAGTTCGAACAACAACACAACGAACTCGTATCGGTGATACTTACAACTCATAAGTGGAATAAATTCTTACCCACGGCTTTGAATTCGATTCTAAATCAAACTCACACGAATTTTGAATTGATTGTTGTGGATGATTATTCACCAATAGAGGACGTTAAGCTGTATGATAAAATTATGAATGACCCCCGAATAAAACGGGTACGAATGAAAAACAATAGTGGCACCTATGAATGTCGGAACATAGGGATAAAGGCTTCAAAGGGCAAGTTTGTCACCTTTGCAGACAGTGATGATTGGATGCATCCACAAAAATTAGAATATTCTCTGACCACCCTCAAAAAGAACAACATTAGCCTTGTAATTAACAGATTTGTCAGGATTTCTGAAGGTGGAAATATTTGGTTTAATGGAAATAAACTATCTCAATTTTCTCTGGTTGGAATGATGGTTTCTGTAGAAAAATTGAATGAGTTTGATTTGAAGTTCGATGGAAGAGCAAGGTTTGGCGCTGATTCAGAGTTTTTAGAGCGTGCAGAATTATTGTTTGGGGCATCTGAGATCAAGAGAACTAATTTTGTCGAATTACTTGCCCTTCACCATGATGATTCCCTTACTGGAGGTGGCCCGAATAGCATCGATTGGACCGGTCCCGGTGGCGCTCGCCAGAGGTACGCACATGCATTCCGGCGCAATCTAGATTTGATCAAGGCTTCAAAAGCAGATCCCAGTTCAATGGACTTTTCTTCACCCACTGTTAAAATTACATCGAAATATGTGACAAAGACACATCGTACAATCAGGGAGATCTTGGGGGTAGAATACAAGCCCTATGAGGAAAATGCAATCGATACTCCTCAAAGAAAAGAAGAAGAAGAAATTCATGTATTTATGGCAACATACCCCGGAGGTTTTGAAAAAATCGGAGCGACTGTGAAATGCTTATTGAACCAAACAATTCGTTTTACCAAAATGACAATCCATGTGAACGGATTACAAACGCCTCCAAATATACCTGCAGATCCAAGAATTGAAATTATCAATTCCAAAACTAATTATGCAGATAACGGAAAATTCGCTCATATGGAGAAAACTTCCGGATACATAGTAACAGTCGATGATGATATTGAATATCCTTCAGATTATCTGGAACGGATGATTCAAAGTATTGAGATAATGAATCGAAAAGCACTCATTGGGGTTCATGGGGCTTTACTACCAACAGGACCGCCGGTAACTAGGTGGTCGGTTTACAGAGAAGTCAGACGCTCCCATGTTTTTAGTCACCAACATTCCAGTTTCAATTTTGTGAATGTTATCGGAACAGGTACAATGGGTTTCCATTCGAGTGTGGGTCGCCCCGATATCGACTCAATGAATTCGCTGCGAATGGTCGACCTACATGTGGCAGTTTGGGCGCAAAAGAATAACGTGCCAATGTATACAATGCCAAGAGAAAAGAATTGGATGAAGGAATTCGAAGACCTAGGTAATGAACGTATTTGGCAGCAAGCAAACAGTGATTTAGAACTGCAAAATGAGATGATTCTTACCTTGTCTAAAGTTAGTGATTGGAATTGTGAGGTATCCACGGTGTGTCGTTTAACAAATGGCCCACTAAAACCACACAAAAATTGGCTGTCCAGGGAATTGCCCCCAATGATGAAATTAACAAAAGTTAAGCAATGGCCAAAATTACCAAACAATCCGAAAGTCACAATATACATTCCCGCTTTCAATGTGGAAACATATATTGAACAATGCGTAGAGTCGGCATTAGCCCAAACCTATGAGCACTTTGAAATTTCAATACATGACGATGGATCATCCGATGAAACTTGGAATATTTTGAAACGTAGATACGGTGATCATCCGAAAATTATCCTCAATTCCTTGCCGAATCAAGGGATCGGCTTTGCAACAAATAGCGCGATTTCTAATGGTAGTGGAGATTTAATTTTACAACTGGATTCGGATGATTTTATTGAACCAGACACATTACAAGTCCTCGTTAATGCCATCGGAAACAACCATGTTTGCGCTTATGGAAATTTTAGGAGAATTAATCCAGATGGGTCCCTGATAGACAATGGTTGGGAAGTCGCAAAATTCTCTAGACCTAGGTTGCTAAAAGATATGATCGTTCATCCTCCTCGTTTGTTCCGTAGAGATGTTTGGAAATTCATCGGAAAACACAATCAAAAACTAGTGAACGCAGAGGATTTCGACTTATTCCTTAGGATGTCCGAGGTTGGAACAATGATCCACGTCCGTAAAATTTTGTATTCTTATAGAATTTTACAAACTTCCTCGACCAGATCTCAAAGTGCTATCATGACGGTAAATACTCATGAGGTTATCAAAGCCGCACTCGTAAGACAGGGTATTAAGAAATTTGAATTTAGAGTCCCAAATCCTAATTTCCCTAGGAGAATTGACTTTACTCACGTCAGCTTTCTCGAGTTATAGAGTCAAACCATTCTTGAATGAAGCGGATATTCGCCCATTCTGGTAACGGATCATAAAAAAGGAAGCCTTCAAGATCTACATTGATTATGCGTTTGTATTTTAAGGAATAAACCAAATTATGTAATGCCCAGTCACCAGTTAATTCCTTTTTCGCATCGAGTTGCACAAGCCTTGATACAAGTACCTGGCACTGGTCTAGCACTGATGAATAAACGACTGAATCTAATGTGTAACTGCCAAGCAGATCTAATCTGTAGCCATGAAGAAATTCGGATTTGTATGAACCATTGGCTTCCAAATCATGTCCTTTACTGATATGCTCTTGAATTTCAGGCGCAAAGACCCTACCATCGAGTATCCTTGAGAAATTCTCTAACTTTTCTGGAGTATTGATTAAATCTAATAGTTGTGGATTCGAAAAATTGTTTTTTTTGTAGATGATAGATTCATCATTAGATATCAAAAAATCATAACCATTTTTTTTTCTTCAGAGAATGTTGCACTGGAAAATAGCGTTTGAATATAATTTCGTCATCCAAACTGTCATTTGTATTCATTCTAATTCCTCTCGCATGAGCGTGTAAACCTTTGACACTATTTTTATTTTTTACAAAATTCCAATTATTTCGGGAACACTGTTTGCCCCATTTAATTCGTGCTGTTTATTCGGGATTATCGAAAACAACTCAGTTATTTTATCATCAAGGTTGTCAGTTGAGGGGGAGAAAACCAAACCCCACCCTTCGCGTTCAGCACCCATACACCGTGATGCTTGATCGTCCATTCCAGTATTTGTATTAGGTATGAAAAGAGTGGGGATTGAAAATGAACGCATTTCATGGTATGAATTGTAACCCCCTGCTTGGACGGACGAATCAAAACCTTTCATGTAGAGAGAATTGGGGTAATCTCGCACCACTCGAAGACGACTATGTTGAATATTCAGACGTTTGCCAAGCATTGATTCTCCCAACACAACATAAACCTCAGGTCGTTTGAGTAAAGAATTAACTACGTATTGAACAATGTCTTCGATATCATTTATTCTGCCTGCTCCAAGTTGAACATAAACGACATTTGCATTTTCTGGAACACCCAAACGTGAACGTGAATAACTTCTATCCCAAACCTCATCCTGATCAAAGACTTTGATTGGTGGAACTACATACTCTTTTTCTGAAAAAGATTTCTCTTCTTCTCCGGGTATGATGAATCCATCGAAAAAGGAAAAACTATCCACTGGCACCGTCTTTCTAGATTTCATTAACCCCCTCTTCATCCACCATTTACTCATAGCTGGCTGGGAAGCCAATGCGTTTAGCATTCCTCGATATGGGTATGCCCCATCGAACATGAACCATTTTGGGCGGTGGGCCTCGAATACTAAGTGCAGCATATCTTCTACCAAACCATTCCATTCAGTAGCACTCATATTCGCATGTTTGTACCTTCCAGCGAGATGGTATGTTGGGAAATCATCACTGTAGAGGACATGTAATGTTGGCATAGGTGTGAAAAATACAATCTCTAAATTTGGGTCCGTTTTCCTCAGAGCCCTTGCAACTGCATACATGCGGGTAAAATGACCAAAACCTACCCCATTTGTCGGAAAGAGTACGATACTATGTTTACGTTCAGATGAATTGTCAAGTCCAATGTGTTCTGAAGATGAACTCCGTCCCAACTTCCTTAATCCCAATCGAATGGTGTGGATTGGAAAAGTGATTGGGAGAAGCAATATTTTCCATGGCTTTCGCACGGCGTCGGTCAAGTGCAAGCCTAGTTGAAATGAAACACTGTTGCGTAAACGTCGTATTTCTCTTTCATTACGGCTATATTTTTTGCTCAAACTCTCTATATTCGATCTGGGTGGTCCGTCTTCAATTGGAAATTCGACATTTGTGGAAGATGCCCCATTACCCATAGCAGACCCATAGCCGCCCCCACCTTGATGTTTCGGCTGACAATAAGATTATCAAATTTGTACATAGCAAAAATTAATCTCAAATATCAATCTGTATTGATTCAAGTTGGAAGGGAGGGTTCATCCAATCTAAGTAAGTTTCAGTGTTCCTGATAATCTGCGATTTCAAAGAATGGTTCATCAAATCTAAGCCGGGTGGATAGGCTTTTATCCACCATGAAAAATCTACATCGAGAAAAGGGGTGAGATGTGGGGCTAATCTTTCGAGACCTTGTTGTTTCGTCGCCCACAACACATGAAAGCCACTTCTTAAAGGAGATTTTTTCAAGAATGTTAGGATTTCTTTGCTGCCTGCATCGAAACTTCGCCCTAACGGGCCGTTTTTATGGAAGCATTTCCAACACTTCCCACACCAACGAAAGCCCGTTCCTCTTAAGCATGAATTGACAACATCATGAAACACACTCTGCCGACAAATCTCGAGCGTTCCTCCTTCCGAGATGTGATTGATTGTCAAATCATATGACAAACCTGCGTCATTGAACCTTTTAGACCAGTATAACCAGTAATCAGATTTTGAAAAATCCCTGTAAAGGAGACCTTTTTTAAGCCACGTATTGTCGATAGGTGTTCCGAACGCTATTCCTCTTAAATCAAGAAAATCACTTAGCAAGATGAGGTGAACTCCTGCTGCGTGATCTGTTGAAAATCCGGTTTCTTTTCCGTGATAGGTTCTAATTTTTTCATGGTTGGAAGGAATGCATAGGACTTCCCTATTCGTTCGGTCTTTTATTGCCGCGAAAGTCGAATGAGGAAGAGAGTGATTAATCATCGATGTGAAATTTCGTTCATGATAAGCGAGTATAGTTTCCTCAGGCATAAGCACCATGGCAGCTGTTGAATCTACACCCCCCGAATAAGAAAGTGAGTGGTTTCGACCCGGAGTGCGTTTTCCAATATTCCATAATTTCGTGGCGGGAATCCATGGTGACAAGAGGACTTCCAAAGCAAGATGGAGTAAAGCTGGGTGAGTTTCACTCAATAGGAATCCATCTGGCATATCCCAATACACCCAACCCCATGGATGGCGCAACCAAAGGCGTGTATCTTCTTGGGACCAATTTGAAAGTAACTCCTTTTCACTCCAGTGGAAGGTTTGATTGGGCTGAGGATTCCCCTCTGCCGCTTCTCGAAGTTCGATTATTTTCCGTTTAGCTTTATCTGCATAGTACGGTATATCATTCGTAGGGTAACGCTTCGAGAATTCGATCAATGATTCCCATTCTTTTTCATTGTACAACGCTCGCAGAATCAAATTACATGCAAAATCATGATTTTTACTGCCCAACTCCCTTTCCGCCAATACATGTGCATTCTTCCATTCACCAGCGTTGTAGAGTCGACGGATTCGCCATCTTCGAATCGCACTGATGGGCATAACAGGCTCCTCCTCAAATGCTC
>MDSY01145026.1_pt1 | contig 11065 bp, 6 predicted proteins | sample 811131 | NCBI WGS metagenome assembly MDSY01 (sample SAMN05326643, study PRJNA326480) | marine metagenome | isolation source: seawater | place: Atlantic Ocean: South West | collected 2010
ATTGAAATATTAGGACGTACACCAAATTTTTGTGAACTAAGTATTTTTGGTGTAATGTGGTCTGAGCATTGTTCATATAAAAACTCTATAACATGGTTAAAAAAACTACCTAAAGTTGGTCCTCATATGCTTGTTGAAGCAGGAGAGGAGAATGCAGGTCTGGTTGATATTGGGGATGGATTGGCTTGTTGTTTTAAAATTGAATCTCATAATCATCCATCTGCACTAGAACCTTACCAAGGAGCTGCAACTGGAGTTGGCGGTATTAATAGAGATATTTTTACTATGGGTGCCAGACCTATTGCTCAATTAAATTCTTTGCGTTTTGGTAATCTAAATTTAGATAGAACAAAATGGTTAGTTAAAGGAGTATCAAAAGGAATTGGTGATTATGGTAATGCTTTTGGTATTCCCATTATTGGAGGTGAAGTATTTTTTGATGATTGCTACAACACTAATCCTTTAGTTAATGCTTTCTCAGCTGGAATTATGAAAAAAGGTGATATGATTTCCGCTACCTCATCTGGAGTAGGAAACCCAATATTTATTGTTGGGTCTCGAACTGGCAAAGATGGTATTCATGGTGCTTCATTTGCTTCAAAAGATATAACCGAAGATTCTGCTGATGACCTACCTGCTGTACAGGTTGGTGATCCTTTTCAAGAAAAACTTCTCTTAGAAGCAACGCTTGAGCTTGCTAAGACAGATGCAGTTGTTGGTATGCAAGATATGGGAGCGGCAGGAATTACATGCTCAACGAATGAAATGAGTGCAGCAGGAGAGCATGGGATGATTATTAACTTAGATAAAGTTCCTACAAGACAATCTAACATGAAAGATTGGGAAATCTTATTATCTGAATCTCAAGAACGTATGCTTGTTGTTGTTGAAAAAGGTAAAGAAGAAATTGTTAATGAGATTTTTGATAAGTGGGATCTTTCATGTGAGGAAATTGGAGTTGTTACTTCTGGTACAAGAGTTCAATATTATATGCATGATGAGCTTGTTGCTGATGTTCCTTGTTATGACCTTGTTCTTGGCGGAGGAGCTCCAGTTTACGATAGAGAATATACAGAGCCTGAATATTTTAAGCGTTTCCAAAAATTTAATATTGATCAGATTGATGAGCCTAAGGATTTAGTTGAAGTTGCTAAGTTTTTAAGTGCTAATCATAATATTGCTTCAAAAAAATGGGTTTATGAACAATACGATTCAATGGTTGGAACAGCAAACATGTCAACTAATTTTCCAACAGATGCCGGAGTTGTTAATCTAAAAGATTCCAAAAAAGCTTTAGCTATGACTGTAGATTGTAATGCAAGAATGGTTAATGCTAATCCTGAAGAGGGTTGTGCTATGGCTGTTGCTGAAGCTGCTAGAAATATTGTTTGTTCTGGTGGTACACCTTCTGCTATTACTAATTGTTTAAATTTTGGTAATCCTTATAATCCAGAAGTATATTGGCAATTTGTTGGATCAATTAAGGGAATGTCAAAGGCCTGTATTAAATTTAAAACACCAGTAACTGGAGGTAATGTAAGTTTTTATAATCAATCTTCAGTGAATGGTGTTGAAGTACCTGTTTTCCCTACTCCAACAATTGGTATGCTAGGTATTATTAAAGATAAAAAATATATTACTAGTTTAGCATTTAACAAATCTGGATTGTTAATTTATTTATTAGGAGAATCAAAAAATAATATTAGTTGTTCAGAATATTTAGCCTCTTATCATTCTTATAATGAGTCATCAACTCCTGATTTTGATATAGATAAAGAATATGAACTTCAACAATCAATATCTAATTTAATTAAAAACAACCTCATTGAATCTGCTCATGATGTAGCTGATGGTGGTCTTTTTATAACTTTATTAGAGAGTTGTATGACAAAAGATTTAGGTTTCTCTATAAATTCATTAGATAATATTAGAAAGGATGCTTTTCTTTTTGGTGAAGCTCCATCTAGGGTTGTTGTTTCTATTAGTGATCATAACAAGAGTTCTTTTGAAGAATTTATGAAAAATACAAATACCTTATCTAATTTTCTTGGTAATACTACTAATGGCGATTTGTTAATAGACGATAATTCTTTTGGTAATTCTAAAGATTATAAGGATATATATGATAATTCATTATCAAATAAGATGAGCTAATTATATTTTAAAATCTTAGTATTAATTTAAGATTTAGTTGTCTTCTTGTTAGATAATTTGGTACTGCATATTGCCTTCCGCTTACATCTGATACCCATAGATATGAGACAGTATTATTAATGTCTAATAGATTAAATACTTCCGCACTAATCCATGCTGAATTAATAATATTAAAGAATTTTATTTTTGATTTTCGTTGTTCAGATTTAAGAATAGCTGAAAACCCAATATCAACTCTTCTATAATCAGGTATTCGTAATACATCTTGATATTTCTCAGATTTTGGTGGACCAAAAGGAAGTCCTGAACCATAAATCATATTTAAATGCATTTTGTAGTTTAAGTTTCCAGGAATATAATCTTGAAAGAAAAGACTGAAATTTACTCTTTGGTCTGTAGGTCGAGCTATATATCCTGCTTCAACTGTATTTCCATCTTGATTAATATATGTATCTCCAACTATATCTTCTTCAGTTTTCATGATTGATAAACTAGCCCAGCTTTCTACACCAGAAACAAATTCTCCATTAATCTTAAAATCAATTCCTGTAGCATACCCATTAGAATTGTTTTCAGCTAGATATTGTATTCTTACATTATCAACTTTATAAGGAATTAAGTTATTTAATTTTTTGTAATATAGTTCTGTTATCCATTTAAATGGTCTTCCCCATTTATAAAATAAGTAGTCTGATCCTAAAACATAATGAATTGATTTCTGTGAAGTAATATTATCATTAAGTTCTCCATTAGGATATCTTAATTCTTTATAAAATGGTGACTGATAGTAAACACCAGATGCTAACCTAAATACAATATCTTTTTCCCAATTTGGAGCATATGCTAATGATATTCTTGGTGATACAAGTAATTCTTCATTGTATGACCAATAGCTGCTTCTTGTACCAGCATTTAATGATAAATTATTTACATCCTTAGAATATTGTATATATCCTGATTGTCTAGATGATGAGATATTTATATTTGTTTTTAAAAGTTCATTCATAATAACCTCTTGATTATTATTTGAGGGGAAACCTATAGAATCTGATGGGTGAGGAAGTGTAAATCCTGCAGAATCAATCAGACTCCATTCATTTATCCTATCATCTATATTTTCTTGTTGAAATTGTAATCCCCAATCAATTGTTGTATTATCATCATTAAAATTTCCTTTATGAGAGAAATTTATTACTCGAGCTTCTAGTGAGTTTCTAGCATGGTTAATATATTTCCCAACTCCTCTATCAAATGCAACATCTCCAAAATTATCAGAACCTAAATTATTATCTAACTGGTACAACCAATACTCACCTAATATGTCAAAGTTTTCTTGTTCAAATGTTTGAAATGCAGAAGTTGTGAGTTGTAATTGAAGATTTGTATTTGGATTATATTTAGTTGTTAATGCTCCAAAATATGTTTCATATTTATCAAGTTCTTGACCTTCAAAATAAATCGTTAGTCGTAAGGCCTCATTAAATGTTCCAAAATCCGTATCTCTATTTTGAGGAATCATCTGATATTGATTCTTAGATATATTAGCTAATAGACTAATATTCCAATCAGTATTTAGTTCATAGTTTAAATATGTTTGTAAATCAGAGAATCGGGGAGTATACTCAGCTTCAGTATCAAGGCTGTTTAGTAAGTATTGACTGGATTTATGTCTAATTCCAAATAAATAACTTAATCTATTATTTTTATTTACACCTTCAAAATGAGCAGAACCTCCAAGTAAACCTAAACTGATTGATCCATTAGATGATCTTGGTTTTTTATATTTTATATCTAATACTGAAGACATTTTATCGCCATATTTTGCGGAAAATCCACCTGCTGAAAATAAAATACTACCTACTAAATCTGGATTTACAAAACTTAATCCTTCTTGTTGCCCAGAATGAATAAGAAAGGGTCTATATACTTCAATACCATTTACATAAACTAAATTTTCATCAAAATTACCTCCTCTTACCGAATACTGTGAGCTAAGTTCATTAGCTGAGCTTACTCCGGGTAATGTTTTTAATATTGATTCAATACCACCATTGCTTCCTGGTATTACTTCAACATGCTTTGTTTTTATTCTACTTAAATTGCTTTTTCTGCTTTTTTTATCTTTAACTATTATATCTTTTAATATCGTATTTGATTCTTTAAGAATAATGTTTAGTTTGTAATTTTGTCCATTTTTAAGCATAGGAATTCTAATTTTTTCTGTCTGGTATCCAATAAAGCTAAAGGCAATTATATTAGATCTATTTGCTTTAATATCTATTTTATATAAACCGTTTAAGTCAGATGTTACTCCATTACTTTGATTAATAATAGATATGTTGACAGAATTCAAATTATTACCATTAATATCAGAAATTATTCCTTCGATAGATTGTGCTCTTATTATAGAGACAGTAAGTATAAAAAGGTATATTAGAATTCTTCTTCTCATTGAAAAGCAAAAGTATGATATTAATGCAATATTATAAACTCAACTTTAGACAGTTTATTATAATTAATTGTTAAAGCTTATATATAGTAATATTATTTTAAATTTACTAATATGAATAATCCTCTTTTATTTATTTTTTTCTTAGAGCTTGAAAATTTTTATTTAAAATGAAAAAATTATTAATTATTTGTACTGGTAATTCATGTAGATCTCAAATGGCTCACGGTATAATATCTACTGTATCAAAAGATATTCAAATCTACTCCGCTGGAACACATCCTGAGCCAGTTAATAAACATGCTATTAAAGTAATGTCAGAAATAGATATTGATATTTCTAAATATTCATCTAACCACATTGATGAATATGTTAATATTGACTTTGATATAGCCTTAACTTTATGTGATAATGCTCAAAAAAAATGTCCTTTTTTAAGTCAAACTAAATCTTTAATGCATATGAGTTTTATAGATCCAGCTGATGCTAAAGGAACTTATATAGAGATTATAAATCAGTATCGAGAAGTTAGAGAATTACTTGAAAAGTATATAAAAGAATCACTTTTGACTAAGTTTTCCTCTAATAAATAAATTTTGCTTTATATATTTTAATATTACCTACCATATCTTCCACTTCAAGTATAAATGTATTATTGCCTTTTTTTATAATTTTATCAAAATTATATTTTAGTAATTTTCTTTTGTGATCATATTCCATTAATACCCATTGCTCATTAATTTTTCCAGTATATTTTTTAATACCACTCTCTCTATCTTCAATTGTGCATTTAATAGTAGTTTGTTTTTTGATTTCTTTTCCTGGGTAAATATTAACACCTTTAATTATAGGATTTGTTGTGTCTACAACTACAGTAAAATCACCTAGTTCAGCTGATTTAGTTGTAAGATAATTGTTTTTCCATTTCCCACCAACATAGTTGTATCTTTCATTATTTACTTTAGCTATATATGCTTTTTCTTTTAATTGATTTGGTATTTTTGACTTGATAGAGATAGTAGATTTCTTATGTAATGGTACATAGTCATAATGACACATATGTATATTTCCATAAACTCCACTAATTGAATCTTTTTTCTTGTATTTAAAATTAATTGTTTGATATAGTGATCTTTCTTTTAAACTAATTTTAAAATTATCATTTTCAAAGCCGTTTTCATTATTCCATGGAAATAGTTTTGTTCTAATATTAGGATCTATTATTTCATTAAATTTTAGTTCTTTTTTTTCATTTTTCATTTTTATTTTGAAATTAAGTATAGATGTATTCTGATATGTATCATTAACCTCTATTCTAACTTTATGTACATCATTATCACTCAAATTTATATACCCATTATTTAATATTTCTTTATAATTCTTCAATGAATTATTAGGAAGCTTAAAGCATTTATGAAATTTTTTCTTGCTATTTTTTTTCTCTTGATAATCTATATGAGCATTAATATATTTGTTTTTATTAAAATCTAATCTATCAAGTTCAAAGAAATATATTAGTACAGAATCTAGAAATACCTTAATAGAATTAACACCATTTTTATTATAGGCATCATTAGATTGATCATAAGTAAATATTCCTAGTCCAATTTTTTTATCTACAATAATTACACTGTCAATCGAATATCGATGATTATTTTTCTTAACTCTAAATATTTGATTTTTAATATTATCTCTATTAATTGCATCTTCTATGTTAAATACTTTTAATTCTTTAATAATTGGAGGGAGAATATCTTTTACCTTGAATCCATAATCTAATGGATTTAGAGGCTGTTCAGTTTTTGTATCTCTTATCTCAAAATGTAAATGTGCACCACCACTACTTCCACTATTTCCTGAGAGTGCAATAATATCACCTTGCTTAACATTAATAGTATTTGGCAGTGGATAAATATTGATTTCAAATGATTTCTTTATGTATTGTTCCTTTTTGGTTATAGAGTCAATTGTTGATGAGAACTTTTTTAAATGAGCATAGACTGACGTTCTACCATCATAATGTCTGATATATAATGCCTTTCCATATCCATATGAGGAAACTTTTATCCTTGAAATATAACCATCTGCTATTGCATATATTTTCTGACCTTCTACACCTTGGGTTTTAATATCTATTCCTGCATGAAAATGATTGCTTCTTAACTCACCAAAACTACCTGACAGTAATATTCTGAAGTCAAGTGGATTAATATAATCTTGGGCTCTTAATATTTGTTGCCCAAATACGATAAGTATTATAATGGATATTATTTTTTTCATTTAAGACTGGAGGTAATTTGTTTAGATTTGGGTAAAAATATAAAGACTTGATTTTTGTAATATAATAGATCAAAAATATTAAATTTGTGTTAATATATGTCAATGATTAATATAATATCTAGTCTAGAAATAAAGATTAATAAGCTGCTATCTTCATTTAATAATTTGAAGTTAGTAAATGATGAGTTGAAAAATGAAAAATCTAGATTATCAGTAGAATTAGAAGATAAATCTAAAGAGATACATGCTTTGAATGATAAGATAAAAATTATGAGTATTTCTAAGTCTGTAGATGTTTCTAATAATGATGTTAAAGAGACTAGACTTAAAATTAATGAATATATAAGAGAAGTTGATAAATGTATAGCGCTGTTAAATAATTAAATTATGGATAAACTATCAATTAAAATCAATATAGCAAATAGATTCTATCCAATGAAAATTGAAAGAAGTTCTGAAGAGTCTATTAGAAATGCAGTTAAAAATATTGAATCTCGTTTAAAATTTTATGAAGATAATTATGAGATTAAGGACAAGCAAGATATATTAGCTATGTGTTTGATTGAATATGCTTCTAAATTAGAAAAATTAAATAATAGCAAGCTTATTAATGATGATGGTATATCTGACAAGTTACTCAAGTTAGATCAGATGCTTACAGATATTGATTAAAATGTTCTTTAGATAAATTATCCTGCATTACTTGATACTATTAAACTCAACACTAGAAGTAATTAGAGTTGTACTTAGTATATTAAAAACAGGCCTCGCCATATCTTATTTATAGGATTGGTCTTTTTAATTAAAGCTAGTGGAAGTTTGCAATATGTTAGTCACTCTATCCATTTTAATATGGAGTTTAATTTGTACTTAGTGCAGGATTTTTTACATAAAAAAAGGGAAGCATTTGCTTCCCTTTTTTATTTTATTATAATTAATTTATTCAACTATAATTTTTCTCTTAACTGATGAAACTTTAGATTTAATATCTAGAATATAAACACCATGAGCTAAACTATTTATATTTAATTTAGTTGTAGTAGCATTTACTTTTTTACTTATAACTTTCTGTCCAGAAAGATTATAAACATCAATACTATTTATCAATTTTGCATAACTTACGATATTAATATTGTCAGTAGCAGGGTTTGGATAAACTTCAGTTGTTTTCTCTATGATTTCATTCATGTCAGTTGTAGATCCTCCTAATCCAAGTACTTCATATATTCTTGGGTTTAAGTAATTATGGATTGTATCTAAATAAAGCATTGGAATTGAATCAGATCCAGAATCTGGTGATCCAAGTAATGAATTTGCTTCCCAAAATGCAGGACTAGATCCAGGAAAACCATTAACCGCTTCTGCCATCATACCATAAGTTGTAAGATCCCACCAATCCCAAGGAGATGATTGATGATAAGGTTGTTGTCCATAAGCATTAGGTAATGAATCTGGAGCTGGAGTATTAAAGACATATAATCCATCATATGACAATGCTGAATCACTTAGTGAATTTTGCCAATTACTATTATAATCAAGAGCCATATGAGTTAATGTATCAGTTAAACCTGCTTGATTGAATTGAGAATTATTACCCCATTTTGTATTGTAATGATTAGCTATACGTGAGCCAACTACATCTGGAATTACAATGTCTCCAGTAGTTGGAACAACAATAACACCTTCATCTATTGCAGCAAATGGGTCATTTTCACAGTGGAATGAAACTAATGGAATATTAGTACCATCTAGCCATGAAAGATCTGCTAAAGTTCCACCCAAGTTAAATGCCATATTGACATCATTACTGTATGATGGATTGTTTCCTACATTAAATACAAAAGGAACAGGAGAATTAAATGGAGGGAAATTTGCAGGAAAATATGCAGTGTCTGAACCATCTATATTTCCAAATCCAAATACTGTATCAAGAGACATTCCAAAGTTAGGAAGTATCATAGGCATATGATTTGTAGGAATTGAGTCAGAAGTATCCCAAAACTTAGGATAAATAAGTAATTCAGAAACGGTATCTAAAGTTATATATCCCATAGATAAATAACCACCAGTTCCTTGACCTCCCATTACAATCTTACTTTCATCAATACCATAAGGATTACCATCTTCAGATTCAGTTTTTCTCATGTATCTTACCATTGCTTTTGCATCTTGAATTCCTCTATAAGCAGCTTGTAGAATACTTGACGTTCTTACAGTTTGACTTGGTGATTGTGGATTCCATCCTTGTCTATAAGTCATAGCAACTGCAACATATCCTTTTTTTGCCCATCTCATACAATTTTCAACAACCGAATAATCAGATTTTGATCCTGTTGCTTGACCATTTAAAACAGGAGGTAAAAAACTACCTGTATGCATTAAAACAATAACAGGTCTATTAGTCATTGTATCATTTTTTGGCTCATATATATCACAAGATAATGGTGCTATTGCAGGAGCTAGTCCTTGAAGCATAGGTAAAACAGTAAGATTTTGACCATAAACTACGTCAGTTGTTACTGTTACACTATCAAATATATTATCAAGATATCTTGTTTGAGCTGTTGCATTAATTCCAATAAGGATTAAAGCAATTACTAAAATTTTTTGTATATGTGTTTTCATAAATTATTTAAATTTGTTAGGTTGATAAAATTAAATTTTTTTTACTTATAAAGCAGGGAAAATCTTAATTAATGTTAAATAGAATAGAAAAATATGTCATTCTTCCTATATATGGTCCTCCGTAAACTTCATAATGCAAGTTATTTAGTAAATTAGCTGATCCTATCTTTACTGTAGCTCCCATTTTAATAAGTTCTTTGCTAATCTGAACATCTACCAAATCATATGATGGGATAAATCCTGTAAATTGTGGGGATCCTTCATATTGATATCCTTGTATCCATTTATAATTAATACTGCTACTAAAGTTTCTTAGAAATGCTTTTTCTTTACTAAAGTTTATATTTTTAATTAAACATCCTAAATTAAATTTATGTTCTGGTGTATTATAAGCTGGTATTATAGGATCATTAGTGCCTTTTTCATTTAATGAATTCCAAGAGTAATTACCACTAATACTCAAGTCACTATTTGGGTAATAATTAATTCCAATTGATGCTCCTTTTGTAGTTACTTTATTTTCTGCATTAGCTGCTATTCTAAATGCTTGAATAGAAGACGGAGCGATAAAATAACCTCCATTGCTTGTATCAGCTTGAAATTTTGCGCCAATTTTATATCCTATAAAATTAGTATACTCAGAATAATAGATGTTTGCATCAATATATATTTTGTTAGAAACTGTTGACCTGTATCCTAATTCAATAGATTTAGCTTTTTCAGGCTTGATAGGATCAACGCTAAAAAATCTTAAACTATCATATATTGGAAAAGTTGGAGTATAGTACTCATAGATTGATTCAATTGTTACTAAATTTTCTCCGTATTTAGTTCCATGACCATTTAAATTTCCAATTAGAATTGCTCTACCAACATTATAAAATAAATACTGATCGCTTAAAGTAGGGTTTCTTAGAGCAGAACCAAATGATAGTCTCAAAACATCATCTTTATTTGGTTTAAAAACTATAGATGCAGCGGGGGAGAAGTTTAAGTCAAAATTTTCATTTTTATCAGCTCTTAATGTTGTATTAATTTTTAGTGCTTCACCAAGTAATTTAAATTCAGAACCTGTATAAAATCCAAATTCATTATTTATAATATTACTCGCTGTATCCATAAAAATACTTCCTTTTGAATCCGGGGTATATTGTCTAAAATTTGCTCCAATTTTAATATTAGAATTATCAGTTTTAAATTGGTATTCAGAATGTATGTGATTTAAAGATGATTTGTCATAAAAGCCAGTTCCTCCCTCTAAATATGAAATTTTTGATGTAATATCATTTAAAGCAGCTTCAAACTCAGGTGTTCCAACTTGAAGAATATTTGATTGAGAATCAGCCCAATTTCTAGCCTTTTGATGCGTTGCAATAATTAAATCAGTATTTGCATTTAAAACAGAATCTGACATTGTATACCATTGATTTAACCAATTTATGTCAAAAGTATCTTGTTGAAATATCCATCCATTAATTTGGACTCCATTTATTGGATCAAAAACAATATTTGGTGAAGGATCTGACCACCCAACTGTTTCAAAATCAAAGTTTTGAA
>MDSY01042155.1_pt1 | contig 11064 bp, 9 predicted proteins | sample 811131 | NCBI WGS metagenome assembly MDSY01 (sample SAMN05326643, study PRJNA326480) | marine metagenome | isolation source: seawater | place: Atlantic Ocean: South West | collected 2010
AATGGCAATAGAATTTGGCAAACATAAAATTAGAGTAAATACAATCTGTCCAACTTTTATTAAATCTAATTTAACAAGCAAAAGTCTTAAAGATGAAAAAATAAGAAAATGGATAAATAGTAATATTAAGTTGAATAGACTAGCAGAAGTAAATGATATTATGGGTGCAGTAATATTTTTATCCTCAGATGCATCTAATATGATTACAGGCTCTTCTTTAATGATAGATGGTGGTTGGACTGCAGGATAAGATTAATAATGGTGAGCCCTACAGGATTCGAACCTGTGACAAGCTGATTAAGAGTCAGCTGCTCTACCAACTGAGCTAAGGGCCCATTATTAATATTTTATCTTTAAAGTATAAATTAAATACAACTTATATTATTTATCGTCTATTTTAAATTGCCAAAAATTAATATTATATATTAAGCAATTATATCAGGACGACAATTAACTATTAATTCTGCAATTGAAGCTGTATTAGATAAAGAAATAACGGTCCTTACTAATTCAGCTAAGTCATCAGGTGAAATCATACTATCAATAGAAACACTTTCTACTTCACTTGTCATATCTGTAGCAACATAACCAGGGCAAAGTGCGGTACATCTTACACCATGATCCCAGCCTCCATGTCTTGTTGCATGAGATAATGCTACTGCAGCAAATTTTGTCATAGAATAACCTACAGAGCTTCCATATACAGCTTTTCCTGCAAGAGAGGCTACATTTACTACACGACCCGATCCAGATTTTTTGAGATATGGTAAAGTTAGTCTAGTAAGGGATAATGGTGCCTTTACATTTACTGTCCACATTCTATCCAAAGCATCTTCATTATCTTCCTCATCCTCTACAGAAACTGATTCAACAATTCCTGCATTATTAATGAGGCAATCAATTTTATTAAATTTATCTATTGTATGTCTAACCCATTCCGTATGAGTACTTTTATCCATTGCATCAAAATGGCAATTTAGAATTCTATCATCACTAGAATTTTCAATTAAATTTTCTAGTGACGAAATATTTCTAGAACCTAAACTTAATGAATAACCGGCCTTATATAAACTACGAGCTATAGCTAAGCCAATTCCTCGGTTTGCACCTGAAATCATAACTACTTTACCATTTACATCAATCATAATTTTCTCCCTTCAGTATATTACAATACACCTTACTTCCATACTCCAACGATCTGGAGCATCTTCTCTAGTAGAGGGATCTTCAAATGCACTATGAAAACTAAAAGTACAGGGATTACCTATTGATTCATTATCGGATAACTTCCCATTGGATTTTGCAATAGAACCATGACTATCCCATTGTTTTATGAGTAATGCTTCATCTTTAGTAATTTTATTAAAATAATACCACTCATGATTTTTATTATGCTTAGCAAAATAATTTTCTCCTATTCTATCTGCATAATGAATTTCAAAAACTACTAAATCATCTGGAGAAACTGTACTAGCATCACATAATGCTAGTGGATTTATTTCAACCGGGTGTTCAACAATGTTTCTCCACAAATTAATAATTGCAAATCTACCATTAGATAGTGTCTCATTCACACAATCTTGAGATAATAAACTATTAGATTTACCCAGAATTAATCTCAAAGTATCATTTTTGCCTGCAGGTTTAGCTAATTGGCGAAGCCTTTCTGGTGCACTAGTAAGCGTATAGTCACCATGAACAATATGGGCTGGGCCTTGCACTTGTTGACCACCTTTAATCATTTTTTTTGTTTTTTTACCAGAGGCTGAGCGAATGTTATGATCAAACGCATAAACATTCTTAGCTCCAGTTCTATCTTTAATAAAATCAGCACAATGTATGTAATATTTATCAAGTACTTCTTTATTATTGAAAAAATCAAGATTTAAATGATGAATATTACAATGAATCATCTCAAAACCATTTTTATCTAAAGATATTTCTTTGCTACCAATTAGATTTCGAGCGTTCATAACTTGCATTTTCTTTTTTTCTAAATTTATACCTACAGAACCTGCATCACTTCCGTTAATATCTCTCTTAGTAAGCACTTTTCCATTTCTAAAAAGAGAATTATGCGAGTTTTCAGACATATAATTAAAGAAACCATTACTGTTCATATTGCTAAAAACTCGCTTTATATTTATTGAATAATAATCAAAATTAAAACATTATTCAGAGACTGTAAAGCCCTCACCTATGTGAGTTTCTTTCCACCAACTACAATTCTCTATCTCTTTTGTCATCCAGCGAATAAGGTTAGGATGATCACCTAAAGGTAATTTTGCCCATCCATGTAAATGCATAGGAGCGGCCACTGCAACATCAGCTATAGTAGGTTCCTCACCACATAAAAAAGTACTGTTTTTAAGTCTAGCATCCAAAATACTAGCTAATTTATGAAAATTTTCTTGCTCATTAGCAAGTATAGATTCATCTGTAGTATCTCCTAACAAAGGTTTTACACAGTTCTCAACAAGATATACATAACAAGAACCAAACCATGAAGAACTTTCCCATAATAGCCAACGATTAATATCTGCTCTAGTTCGTATATCTGTGGGATAAGCATTCGTATTACCTACTTTCTCAGCTGCATATTGCAATATTGCATTTGATTCCCATAATATAAAATCATCATCTATAAGAGCTGGAAAAGCAGCATTTGGATTAACTGCTACGAATTCATCACTTTTTTGCTCTGCTTGAAAATAATCATATTTCCTTACATCATAATCTGCTCCTATTAATTTAAGACCGGCTAATACTTTGCGACTATTAACTGTTCTTGGATCAAGTAATACTTCCATAATTTCCTCCCAATAAGATTTAAATAGTAATATTAGCAAAAAAACTTTTCTAAGTCACATTAAAGAAAAATAAATATAAAATTTCTAGAGACATAACTATAATAACAATATAAATATTTTTATAATTAATAAAAATAATTTATGTAGAACTAATGATTAGAATAAAAGACTTATCAATATCCTTTGCAGGAAATCAATTATTTTCAAAAGCAAATTTTAACATTAATGCTAAAGAAAAAATTGGTCTAATAGGTAGAAATGGTACCGGCAAATCTACACTATTTAAATTATTAAATAATCAAATAGAAGCAGATTCAGGTTTTATTGAGTACTCTAAAAATTATCATGTGGGTGTTTTGGAGCAACATATTAAATTTACTAAAGATAGTATAATAGATGAAGTATGTACTGTACTAAACGCAGATCGACAATATGAAGAATGGAAAGGTGAAAAAATACTTAGTGGTTTAGGTTTTTCTGAAGAAGAAATGTTACAAGATCCTAATTTGTTTTCTGGAGGATTTCAAATTAAAATAAATTTAGCAAAACTTCTTTTGCTGGAGCCTAATTTACTTCTTTTAGATGAACCTACAAATTACTTAGATATTCATTCTATAAAATGGTTAAAAAAATTTTTATCAACGTGGGAAAGAGAGATTATTCTTATTACACATGATAGAATATTTATGGATAGTATAATAACTCATACTTTAAATATACATAGAGGAAATTTTCGTAAAGTCTCTGGTAATACAAAAAAAATAAAAGATCAAATTGAACAAGAAGAGATAATTCATGAAAAGACAAGAGTTAATCAAGAAAAGAATAGGAAAAAAACGCAAGAATGGATTGATAGATTTAAATCCAAAGCAACATTAGCTAGTAGAGCTCAATCAAGAATTAAAATGCTCGAGAAACAAGATATCTTAGAAAAATTAGATGATATAGATAACTTAGATTTTAAATTTAACTATTTAAATTATAATAGTAAGGAAAGCTTATTAGAATCTAATAGCATCAGTTTTGGGTATGATGATAAAAAACTTTTATTAAATAATTTCTCTACTAAAGTTAATAAAGGCGATAAAATTTGTATTATTGGTAAAAATGGTAAAGGCAAATCTACACTATTAAAACTTTTACATAATGAATTGTTACCTAACTCAGGAGACATAAAAATTCATTCAAAATCAAAGATAGGTTATTTTGGACAAATGAACATTGATAGACTATCTCGCAATAAAACAATTTACGAAGAAATGCAGAGTGTTGATGATAATATAATAGAAACTAAAGTTAGAAGAACCTGTGCACATATGATGTTCCCAGGAGACTTAGCCGATAAAAAAATTGCAATATTATCTGGAGGAGAAAGAAGTAGAGTTATGTTAGGGAAAATTCTATTAAAACCAGTTAATATGTTATTTTTAGATGAGCCAACTAATCATCTTGATATGGAGTCCACTGAAGCACTAATGAACGCTGTATATGAATTTTCTGGGTCAGTTCTAATGGTTTCTCACGATGAGTATTTTTTGAATAAAATTGCAAACAAATTAATTATTTATGATAACGGTAAAGTCTTTAATTTTAATGGTACATATAAGGAGTTTTGTAAGAATATTGGCTGGAAAGATTTATAATAGTCTGCTACCATCCAAGAAAACCATCCTTATATCGAGGAATAATTAAATTTCTATTTAAATAGGCATTACTTACTAGCCCCATACCAAACATAACACATATCATTGATGTTCCTCCATAAGAAACTAATGGTAATGGCACTCCAACAACGGGAATTAAACCTGTAACCATTGCTGTATTTATAAAAACATAAAAGAAAAGGTTTATTGAAACCCCGATAACAACAAAGCATGCAAATCTACTTTTACAAAGAATACTAATTATCATTGTATAAATTATTAATATAATAAAAAGGAACAATAATAATAAAGTCCCAACTATTCCAAATTCTTCAGCTAATAATGTAAAAATAAAATCAGTTTGCATTTCAGGTAAAAAATTTAAATGACTTTGAGAACCATTTAAAAAACCTTTTCCAAATATACCTCCTGAACCTAAAGCGATTTTAGATTGAATAATATGATATCCACTACCAAGTGGATCCCTTAAAGGATCTATAAATGTTAAAATCCTATTTTTTTGATAATCATATAAAAAATAAAACCAAACTACTGGTGCAAGTATAATACTTAAAAGACAACTAAAAATAAAAAACCATATAGATAATCCAATTACAAATAAGATAGATAAACTAGCTATAAGTAATATTAGTGAGCTGCCTAAATCAGGTTGCAAAAATACTATATAAGCAGGAATAATTATTAAAAGCATAGGAATAATAAAATTTTTAATACTATTCCAAAAATTTAAATCTCTTTCAGCATGAAAATATTTAGCTAAAGCTAAAACAATCGTAAATTTAATTAATTCACTTGGCTGTAAATTAAATAAGCCAAAACTAATCCATCTTTGTGAACCAAAATCTGTATTACCAACAAAATTTACAGATACTAATAATAATAAGCTTATAAAATAAAGATAATAGGATATTCCTAACCAAAATTTTATATTAATAATAGAAACAACAAAAAATAATAAAACTGCAAATATAAACCTTACAAGTTGTTTAGAAGCCCACGGATCCATAGAGCCACCAGCTGCAGAATATAATAGCGTTATACCTACAGCAAAAATTAAACATAATAAAATTAATATAAAATAATTTATATATAATATTTGACTAAAAACATAAGAACTAAATTTAAATATTTTTTCAGATATCATATTTCATTAAGAAACTGATATATCAGTATCTATACCTTCTATTACTTTTCTAGTAGCAATTAATAAATCTCGAGCAATTGGAGCAGCATAACTGGCACCGCCTCCAGCATGTTCTAATATTACAGTCGTAATATATTTAGGATTTTTAAAAGGAGCAAAACCAATAAACAATGCATGGTCTCTTTTTTCATATGGCAAATCTTCATTTTTAATAATACCTGTTTCTCTCTCCTTAGCAGAAATTATTCTGACCTGAGAAGTTCCAGTCTTTCCAGCTATTTGAAAGTCTTCATCACTAGTTCTACTTTTCCATGCAGTGCCTTTTGGAGAATTCATCACTTTATACATTGCATTTTTTATAATATTTAAATGTTCTATATTGAAATTATTTGCTTTATTTACACTATTATTTTTTATATTTTCACCAGATATGGACTTTATTATATTTGGACTAATTATATTTCCATCATTAATAATATTTCCTGTCATTATGGCTAATTCTAAAGGTGTTGATAATAAAAATCCTTGCCCAATTCCAACATTCAAAGTTTCTCCTTTTTGCCAACTTTCGTTATAATTATCTTTTTTCCATTTTTTGTTTGGTACTATACTTTTAGGAATTCCATAATAATCATCATAATATTTCCCAAAACCTAGTAATTTTGCAGTTTCAGATATTTTATCTATTCCTAAACGCAGTGCTAAATCATAAAAAAATACATCGCAAGACTGAGCAATAGCGTCAGATAAATTTAAATTACCATGACCACTTTTCTTCCAGCAGTGAAATTTTCTATTACCTAAAACGTAAGTTCCACTACAATGAATTATATCCCTACTACTTATTAGACCATTTTGTAATGCTGCTAAGGCAACTACTGGTTTAAATGTTGAACCTGGTGGATACAAACCATTAATAGATCTATTAATTAATGGAGCATTAGGGGAGTTTATAATTCTTTCCCAGCTACTATCGTGTAAAGTTTTAGAAAAAATATTTGGATCATATGATGGAGTAGATACAGAACATATAATATCACCATTTTTTGCATCAAGTACTAGTGCTGATCCAACATTAGAACCGATTGTTTTATATGCATAATCTTGAACTTTAGAATTAATTGTTAACTGAACATCTTTTCCTGGCTTACTCTTTATCATGCTAAGCCTTCTTATATATTTACCTTTTGCATTTACCTCAATCTCTTCTTTACCAGGAACCCCTTTTAAAAAGCTATTATAAATTTTCTCAATGCCATTTTTACCTTTCAATAAAAATGGTATATTTTTTTCATAATCAGCATTTTTATTTTTATCTCCAAAATATGATGTATACCCTACTGTATGAGCATAATAAGATCCCCTACTATATTCTCTAATTGAGTCACTATTAACACTAACTCCTGGAAGATCATCTATATTGACATAAATAATAGAAAGTTCTTTCCAACTTAAATATTCTTTCAAAAGAATTGAATTTTGATTTTTATTTAGATTATTTATTCTTTCATAAATCAACCTTATTTCTTCATCATTTATATTTATTAAATTTTTTAAAGTTTTTAATAGAGAATCAATATTATTAAGGTTTAAAAAACTATAAGATAATGAATATACATTTTTATTATCTGCTATAATATTACCTTCGGAGTCAGTAATTTTACCTCTAGAAGGCGCATGAAATTTTACACTAATTCTGTTATTATCTGACAGAGTTTTATATTTTTCACTATCAACTACTTGTAATTTATAAAGTCTTCCTATTATTACTGAAAAAACTATTAGTTTAAAACTTCCAAATAATAAAACTCTTCTTAATATCTTATTTTTTATTTTTTTATCATTAAGCATTGGTTAACTAGCTATTTTTTTTAATACATATAATTGAAAGAATATCACTACAGGAGAAATTATAATAGAAATTAAACATTGAAAAATAGAATTATATAAATTTAAAAATTTTAAATCTAATAATGAATTAGTTATTATTGCAATAAATAACCAAACCAATAAACTTAAACTAATATAAAATAAGGTATGAAATATATTTGTAGGTTCTAATTTATCAATAATTTTAGTTAAGATCCACCTTATAGTAATAGAACCTAATATAGCTGACCCAAATATAGATCCATATAATATATCAGAAATAATACCAATAATTATAACAAACAGCCAACTCATTAAATCAGGTCTATGTACAATCCAAAATGCCATTGATACAACTCCAAGTAATGGAGTAATAGCCTCATACCCAATTGGCATGATAGGCATAATTGAAATTAAAGTTAAAAATAAACATATAAATATAGGAAGTAAATTTTTAATATTTGATAAAATAATGCTATATAAACTCATTTATATTTCTTACTAGTCATAAAAAATCGGGTCTACTTTTATATCAATACCTCTATCTTTTAAAGACCAATTTAAAATATAAACATAATTTAATCTATTAATGTCTAAAGAAGGCTCTACAATAAAGTCACCATTTTTCTTTGTTTTAATAGTTCCAATAAACAAGTTTTCTGGAAATTTATTTCCATCTCCGGAAGTAAAAACTTTATCTCCATCTTTAATATTAGGGAAGTTATTTAAATTTAAAATTTCTAGATACTTATCATTATTTCCAGAGACTATAATATTTAAATTTTTTTCAAGTATAATAGACGGTATTTTTACTGTCCCATCTGTTATAGATATTAATCTAGATGATGTGTTTCCTAATTCACTTATAAATCCTAATAAAGAGTTTTCATAAATAACAGGGCTATCTAGAGTAATATTATCATTTTTTCCTGATGCTAAAATAACAGATTTAGTATAAGATAGATTACTTCTAGAAATTATTTTTGATGTTACAAAATTATATTTTATATCATCTGATACATTTAAAAGATTTTTATACTCGCTGTTTTTCATTTTTAAAATAACTAAATCATTTTCTAATTTACTGTAATTATCATATTCGGATGTTAATTTTTTATTTAAATTATAAACATTCATAATATTATTAAAGTTATTAACAGAATTATTAATAGTGTTTATAGGAGAATATAAAGAGCTAATAATAGCACTTGAATAATCTAATACTTTAACTTTTATTGAATAATTTATTTTTGGATAAATAAAAGTTGATAATAATATAATAAAAGCAAATAAAAAAGATAATATGGTTATCAATTTATTATTAGAAGTTCTTTCTCTAATAATTGCTTGAACTCTTTTTAAGTTAGAGATACCTGCCATATTTTACATTCCAATGTATAAGAGCTAATATGCTGTCCTTAAAACAGATTTTAAGTTTTTCATCTCATCTAAAACCTTACCAGTTCCTAATGCTACACTTAATAATGTGTCTTCAGCAACTGTAACTGGCAATCCTGTTGCCTTTCTCAAAACTGTATCCATTCCAGATAATAATGCACCCCCACCAGTTAGTATGATGCCTCTATCAACAATATCTGCTGCAAGTTCAGGAGCCGTATTTTCTAAAGCTCTTTTTACAGATTCTATGATATTTCCAATTGGTTCAGATAAAGCCTCTGCAACATTTCTTTGTGATAGAATTAGTTCTTTAGGAACACCATTTACTAAATCTCTTCCCTTTACAGTATATTTTTCTCCATCCCCATCCTCTGGTGCAAAGGCAGATCCTATACTTTTCTTTAATCTTTCTGCACTCATACTTCCTATTAATAAATTATGATGCCTTCTCATATAAGCTATAATAGCTTCGTCCATTTTGTCTCCACCAACTCTTGCAGACTCTGCATAAACAATTCCACCTAATGATAAGACTGCAACTTCTGTAGTTCCTCCTCCTATATCAACTATCATTGATCCACTTGGCTCAGTAACAGGTAATCCAGCACCTATAGCGGCCGCCATTGGTTCTTCAATTAAATACACTTTTCTAGCACCAGCTCTTTCTGCACTCTCATGAATAGCTCTTCTTTCAACGCCAGTAGATCCAGAGGGCACACATATGACTATTATAGGTGATGCAAATGCTCTTCTATTATGAACTTTTTGAATGAAATGCTTAATCATTTCTTCTGCTACTTCAAAATCTGCAATCACACCATCTCTTAATGGTCTAATTACATCTATGTTTCCAGGAGACCTTCCTAACATCTCTTTTGCTTCTATACCGACTGCCATAACTTTATGTTTACCATCTGTATTTTGTATAGCTACTACTGAGGGTTCATTTAATACAACACCTTGACCTTTTACATATACTAAAGTATTAGCAGTTCCAAGATCTATAGCCATATCAGTTGACATAAGTCCAGTTAATTTTGCAAACATATAAATACCTATCCTTTTTTATTTACTCATAGAATTATTCATTAGTGCTTTTTTTTCTCTTTTGATAATTAACTTATTTAAAGCTCCAATATATGCTCTTGCAGCTGCTACCATTGTATCGGTATCCGCTGCTTGACCATTAACCGATCTACCATTTTCAATCAACCGTACTGTCACTTCTGCCTGAGCGTCAGTTCCCTCAGTAACTGCGTTAACTGCAAATAATTGTAATTTATAATTTCCATCTACTATAGAAGATATACCTTTAAAAATAGCATCAACAGGACCATCACCATTAATTTCTATTTCTTCTAAATTATCAAATACTGTTAAACTTATTTTTGCTAATGCAGGTCCTTTAGAACCACATTCTAATGACAATGAATTAAATTTAACAAATTCTCCAGAGTCAGATATGCCATCATCTACTAATGCAATTATATCCTCGTCAAAAATATCTTTCTTTTTATCAGAAAGATCCTTAAATCTATGAAATGCATCATTTAATTGATTATCAGAAACTTCATATCCTAGTTCACTTAATTTTGATTTAAAAGCATGACGGCCAGAGTGTTTTCCCATTACTAAAGTAGATTTATTTAATCCTACAGATTCAGGAGTCATTATTTCGTATGTACCTGAATGCTTAAGCATTCCATCTTGATGAATACCAGATTCATGAGCAAATGCATTAGCTCCTACTATTGCTTTATTAGGCTGAACAGAAAAACCAGTAATTGCAGATAAAAGTCTTGATGATCTTGTAATTACCTCAGTATTTATATTTGTAGTAAATGGCAATAAATCTTTTCTTGTTTTAATAGCCATAACTACTTCCTCTAATGAAGTATTTCCTGCCCTTTCTCCAATTCCATTTATAGTGCATTCAATTTGTCTTGCCCCTTCTTTTACAGCTGCTAAAGAGTTAGCTACCGCTAGACCTAAGTCATTATGGCAATGAACACTTATTATAGCTTTATCAATATTAGGAACTTTATTCCTTAACATATTAATTAAAGAACCAAATTCTTCTGGTATGGCATATCCCACTGTATCTGGAATATTTATAGTAGTAGCTCCAGCTTTTATAGCTCCTTCAACGCATCTACATAAAAAATCATGATCTGTTCTA
>MDSY01108775.1_pt1 | contig 11064 bp, 10 predicted proteins | sample 811131 | NCBI WGS metagenome assembly MDSY01 (sample SAMN05326643, study PRJNA326480) | marine metagenome | isolation source: seawater | place: Atlantic Ocean: South West | collected 2010
GTGCATGATCGGTGGCTAGAACGTCTAATAAATCTGAATTTAAACCCTCCCATAGAGCTTCACGGTCATTCTCGGTTTTAATCGCAGGATTCCATTTTATAAAAGTCCCCTTAGATTTATAATCTTTGGAACTAAACCAAAGATGGTGTACACAAACCTCGGCTGTTATTTTTTTATCCTTTAGTGGAATATCATTACGGAAAAGTGAAAGCTCTTTCGCTGAAGATATATGAAATACATGGAGACGTGCACCGGTCTCTTTTGCAAGGCTAATTGCTTTTGAAGAGGACAAATAACATGCATTTTCATTTCTGATTATAGGGTGTTGATCAATTGGAATTTCTTCCCCATACTTTTCTTTTGCGAGCTTTAAATTTTGTTTTATAGTAGCTTCATCTTCACAATGAACTGCAATAACTAAATCTGTATTTTTAAAAATATTTTTTAAAACCTCAGGATCATCAACCAACATGTTACCTGTGGAGGACCCAAGAAATAACTTAAGAGCTGGTACACGTTTAGAATCCAGTGCTAGTATTTGATCTAAATTGTTGTTAGTGCCACCAAACATAAATCCATAATTGGCATAGGAAGTTTGGGCAGCAAGTTTATTTTTTAATTCCCATTCTTTAAGAGTGGTAGTTTGCGGATTTGTATTTGGCATTTCCAAAAACGAAGTAATACCTCCTGCTAAAGCTGCTTTAGATTCGGTCTCTATTGTGGCCTTATATGTTAAACCAGGTTCTCTAAAATGGACTTGATCATCAATTAAACCCGGAATCACGTACCTCCCGGTGGCATCATAAACTTCAACGTTATTGGACTCTTTAACCTTATTACCTATTTCAGCTATTCTATCTCCAATAATTAGAATCTCTTTTTGAGATATCTCTCCTTCATTTACCAAGCTAGCATTAATGATTTTAAGCTCTCTCATATGTGATGTAAAAATTTTTTCTTGTTTAAGCGTAAAAATAAAACACCAAAGAATGCTTCCAAAATAATATTTCCACTCATCTTAGATTTTCCAGAAACTCTATTAATAAAAATTATTGGATGCTCTTTTATTTTGAAATCATTAATCCAAGCCTTGTATTTAAGTTCAATTTGAAAAGCGTATCCAATAAATTTCATTTGATCTATATTAATGTTTTTTAAAACACTTCTTTTATAACCTACAAACCCTGCAGTAGGGTCCTTGACGGGCATACCAGTGATTATTTGAACATAAAATGATGCAAAATAAGAAAGCAAGATCCTACTTAAGGGCCAATTTACAACATTGACTCCATTTACATACCTAGAGCCAACGACTACATCAACTCCAGAATCTAGTATTTTAATCATTGATTTTAATTCAATTGGTTGATGAGAAAAATCTGCATCCATTTCAAAAATATATTCATACTTCCGTTTTAGTGCCCATTTAAAACCATGAACATATGCTGCTCCTAAACCTTTTTTTTCCGACTTAGTTTCTAAAAAAAGAGAATTTGGAAAAATTTTAATGAGTTTTCTTACATCCTCTCCAGTCCCATCAGGAGATTGATCATCAACTACTAGAATATTTATCGATAGATCAGTATTAAAAATAGCATTAATGATTTTTGAAATATTCTCTATTTCATTATAAGTCGGAATTATGACTAATATATTCTTCATTCTCATTAGTGTAAAAATAGCAAATGTAAAGGCAACATAATGACGCAGAAGCAACAATAATTTTTTGAATTCCAGTAAATTTGAATTATGGGAGAATTAATTTTAAGAAGTAATACCCAACAAGACTGGGTTAGCATCATTTTTTTTATAAATCTTTTATTTATAAGTATTAATTTATTTTTAGACCCAATCAGACTTAAAAGAATGATTAAATTTTATGCTACAGATTTGTATATCACTAAGCATACTAATGAAAGAAATTTAAACTATTTGAGTATTTATAATTTGATAAGTTTTTTATTAATTCTAAATACTCTTTGTCTTTATATTTTCACTTTATCCAATTATTCAAATGAAGTTATCAAATTTAGCTCCAGATATTATTACTTGATAATTGCTTTATTAATTTTTTTTGGGATTCGTTTTTTATTTGTAAAATTCATAACCAAACAAATAAGTGGTATTACGCAATTAAAATTACTTTTTTTTAAAAGTTTTACTCATAATGTACAATTTGCTCTTATTTTATTTATTCTTTTATTTTGCAGCTTTTATTCTTCTATTTCAAATGTTAAATTTGTTTGGATTTCTTCTTTTGTAGGACTAGTATGGTTTTTTTATCAAAGTAAAGTCATTATTTTTATTTTTCGTTCTAAACCTAAAGAAATTCTCTACATAATTCTTTATCTTTGCACATTAAAAATTGTTCCTTGGTATTGGATTTATTTCTTTGTCATAGAATTTATTTTGTAATAAAGTAAGATTATGAAAGTTAAAACAATTCTGGTTTCCCAACCTGAACCTTCATCTCAGAAATCTCCTTACAACACACTCCAAAATAAATATAAATTAACTATTGACTTTAGACCCTTCATTCATGTTGAGGGAGTTGATGCAAAAGAAGTACGCCAACAAAAAATAGATTTTAAGAATTATAATAACATCATACTAACAAGTCGTAATGCTGTTGACCATTTTTTTCGATTATGTAAAGATATGCGATTTTTGGTTCCTGATTCAACTAAATATTTTTGTTTATCCGAAGCCGTGGCTTATTATCTTCAAAAATACGTGGTCTACAGAAAAAGGAAAATTTATGTTGGAAAAGGAAAAATTGGAGATTTAGAAAATGTTTTGAAAAAATTTGAAAAAGAAACCTTTCTTTTTCCTACTTCTAATATGCTTAAAAAAGATGTTCCGGACTTTTTAGATTTAATTAATTTAACATGGACCCGTGCAGTATTGTATAAAACCGTAGTTAGTGATTTATCTGATTTAAGAAATGTTTATTATGATATTCTTGTGTTTTTTAGCCCATCAGGAATCGAATCTTTATTTAAAAATTTTCCAGACTTTAAGCAAAATAAAACTAGAATTTCAGCTTATGGAAATTCAACAATTAAAGCAGCTGAAGACGCTGGTTTAGTTGTTCAAATTAAAGCGCCTACCGCCAAAAGCCCATCTATGACTATGGCTATAGAGCAATATGTTGAAAAATTTAAGTAGATCTTTTTGTCGATTAAAAATTTAATCAAACAAAACTCATCATTAAAATTCATGATAAACTGAATGATCAAAATCATAATCAATATTAAAAATAGAATTTTTAATATTGATGTAATTACTCTTTTCAACAGCAAAAGGTCTTTTAAAACAATACTATAAATATTAGGAATGTAACATGAGTTTAAAAGCTCTATATACAATTATATTTCAAACTTTTTTTTAAAAAATAATATCAGATTAATTCCTCATAATATTTTACATTAATTTTTTAAGTCTTAATTTGAATAAAAATTAAATACTTAAATAGTTTGAAAATATTAAAACAGATTGTCACAATAGACGGTATTGATAAAATCATCTTAAAAAATCTTTTAAAAGATGCAAGAATACCAATTCAATTGATTGCAAAAGCTAGTGGGATTTCAGGTGCGGCAGTACACCAACGATTAAAGAAACTTGAAAAGGCTGGTGTTATTTCTGGTTCACAAATTATCTTAAACCCAAAAGTACTAGGATTTAAAACTGTTGCTTTTATTGGCATCTTTCTTGATAAGGCAATGCGAAATCCTGAGGCGGTTAAACAATTGAAAGATATTCCTGAGGTAATTGAATGTCACTACACCACTGGAAACTGGAGTATTTTTGCCAAACTTTTGTGTCAAGATAATGAACATTTAATGGAATTACTTAATAAAAAAATTCAATCAGTAAAGGGGGTTTCAAGAACAGAAACTTTTATTTCCTTACAAGAACAGATGAATAGACAAATTTCATTTTGAATAACTTCTCCTTCTTCCAAAAATTTGAAAAGAAAAATAAACTAGTTTAGATAAAAATTATAAAACTCAAACAATATAAGTTTTTGATAATTGTAATCTTCAATCAATGATCCTCAAGATGAAATTACTTTAACATCTTGAATACTAAAATCAAATAAAATTTCTCAGGCAATCTCTTTAACATGCAAAACAATGTGCATCTGAATTTCAGAAAATATTTCAATATTTCTTTTTGGAGTATTACTCACCCAAATACTAACTGAGTAAATTAAGATAAATAACAAATAATAACCTCCCGTTTTTTTATAAAAACAATTAAACCCTTTCAATTGATAAAACTATTATTTCAATTTTAATTTATAATAAATAATGATCATTTGAAGAAGAGCAGCAATCAAATTAGCAAGAATGACAGAGATACTTCCAATTAAAAGTCCGTAGATAAACCAAAGTATTACACCTGTCAGCATAAAAAGATACATGCTTAAAGATACTCCATCAGAGCTTTTAAACTTCCATATTTTATAAACCTGAGGTAAAAAAGAACTCGTAGTTAAGCTAGCTGCAATCAAACCAATAACTTCAATTTGTATCTCAGTCATCAGAAAACAATATTGATTATTTTATTTGGTATAATAATCCATTTTTTGGGAGTTTTTCCTCGTAAATATTCTGTTGTCCTAAAATCTTCTAGGATTATTTTTTTTATAGCATCTTGATCTAAGTTTAAGGACAAAGTAATAGTAAAGCGCATCTTCCCATTAAATGAGACAGGATAATTCTTGGAGTCTTTAATCAGATATGATTCATTTACTACAGGAAAGGGTGTGTTTACAAGCGTAGAGCCGTTTCCTAACTTTTCCCATAATTCTTCTGCTAAATGGGGTGCGAATGGTGATAAAAGTATCGTCAATGGAGAGAGAATTACTCTAGTGTGACAGTTAAAACTAGTCAATTCATTAACACAAATCATAAATGAACTCACACAGGTATTAAATGAAAAATTTTCAATATCATTATTGATTTTCTTAATTGTTTCATGTAAAATTTTTAACTCTCCTTTACTTGGTTCTTCATTTGTTACAATCCATTTTTCATCATTATAAAACAAACGCAAGTATTTTTTTAAGAAATTATGAACACCTGAAATTCCTGAAGTATTCCATGGCTTAGCCTGTTCAATAGGTCCTAAAAACATTTCATACATTCTTAGTGTATCTGCACCATACTGATCACAAATCTCATCAGGATTAACCACATTGTACTTCGACTTAGACATTTTTTCGACCTCGCGACCCACCTTAAAAACATTCATTTTCATTATAAATTCTGCAGACTCGAACTGGGCTTGCCATTTACGTAAACCTTCAACATCTAATTCATCTGTGGTGTTAACCAGATTAACATCAACGCGAATAGGCTCATAACCTTCCAAGGAATTCAGAAGATCTTTAGAGACATAGGTTTTTGTTCCAGACTTTCTATAAATAAATGCAGAACTTCCTAAAATCATTCCCTGATTAATTAATTTTTTTGCGTATTCTTCTACAGGCAATAGTCCCAAGTCAAAGAGAAATTTCTGCCAAAATCGGGAATAAAGAAGGTGACCCGTAGCATGCTCACTACCTCCTAAATACAGGTCTACATCTTGCCAGTAATTAGCAGCCTCTTTTCCAACAAAGGCTTCAGAATTTTGAGCATCCATATAACGATAAAAATACCAAGAACTCCCAGCCCACCCTGGCATAGTATTTAATTCCAATGGAAACACTGATTTATTATCAATTTTATCATTTTCTACAATGATTTTTAATTCAGTATCCCAAGCCCATTTTTTTGCATTTCCAAGTGGTGGAGATCCCTCAGAAGTAGGTAAATATTTTTCTACTTCTGGAAGCCTTAAAGGGAGGTCATCTAAAGTCAAAGGATGTGGGATTTGATCTTTGTAATAAATAGGAATTGGCTCTCCCCAATAACGTTGTCTACTAAAAATAGAATCACGTAAACGATAATTTATTGTTCCTTCACCACTTTCATTTTCTTCTAGGACCTCAATAACTTTTGACATCGCTTTTTCATAAGTAAGATTTGTCAGAAAATCCGAATTGTATATTACAGTGTTTGCTTTATCCGCATATGCGTCTTTTTCTATAGAAACCCCTTTAAATATGTTTTTAATGGGAATTTTAAAATTTTTTGCGAATTCATAATCTCTTTGATCCCCGCAAGGCACAGCCATTACTGCTCCAGTTCCATAATCAGCTAAAACATAATCTCCTATCCAGATAGGAATTCGATCTCCTGTAAAAGGATGCAATACATAACTACCTAAAAATACTCCAGTAATATTCTTTACATCTGCCATTCGTTCCCGTTGCGTTCGTTGTTGAGTTTGTTTTATATATTCCTCAACAGCAACTTTTTGACTGTGATGTGTAAGGGTCTTAACCAATTCAAGCTCGGGAGCTAAGGTCATAAAAGTAACACCAAATATTGTATCGGGTCGTGTAGTGAATACTTCAATCTTTTTATCACGTCCTTCAATTTGAAAGAAAACTTTTGCTCCAACAGATTTACCAATCCAGTTGCGCTGCATTTCTTTTAAAGATTCAGGCCAGTCAATTTGTTCCAAACCTTTAAGTAAACGTTCTGCATAAGCTCCAATTCTCATACTCCACTGCTTCATTTTCCTTTTAGTAACAGGGTAGCCTCCACGTTCCGATACTCCGTTAATGATTTCATCATTTGCTAAAACGGTTCCTAATTCAGAACACCAATTAACTTCAGTTTCTGAAAGATATGTAAGCCTGTACTTTAAAAGAATTTCTTGTTTTTTAGAAAAACTAAATACCTGCCATTGATTTGCCGAAAAACGATCAAGATTAGAACTACAAACCGCATTTACTTTATAATTTCCTTCTTTTTCAAAACAAAGTATTAAATAAGAAATTGGTAGTGCTTTATTAGCATCGTTACAATAATAATGATCAAATAACAAAAGGAAAATCCATTGGGTCCATTTGTAAAAATCAGGACTTGATGTTTGTACTTCTCTACTCCAATCAAAAGAAAACCCCATCTGATCTAATTGATCACGGTATCGAGAAATATTGTTTTTTGTAGTTTTAGCTGGATGTTTTCCCGTTTCGATAGCGTATTGTTCTGCAGGTAAGCCAAAAGAATCGTAACCTTGAGGATGAAGAACATTAAACCCCTTATGCCTCTTGTATCGTGCTAAAATATCACTTGCTATATATCCCAGTGGGTGTCCAACATGGAGACCAGATCCAGATGGATAAGGGAACATGTCCAGTATATAATATTTAGGCTTATCAGAACTATTTTCTGCTCTGAAGGTTTGGTTTTTAGACCAGTATTCTTGCCATTTTTTTTCAATTTTTTTAAAGTTGTAACTCAATATTTTTTTATTATTAGTTATGAAAGGCATAAAAATACGTTTATTGCTTGAATGTCAAAAAGGTAAAAGAAAATTTTATCTATATCCTAATCTTATATTTCTTTTCTATTTTTACAAAAAACATTAACTGTGTCTAATAGTTTTCAAGATAATTTTCAAAAAAGAAGGGTTTTAAATAATTATTTCTCAGTTGTAATTAGTATTACTGTGGTTTTATTTTTCATGGGAATCTTAGGATTATTTTTAATAAACACCCAGAGTTTAGCTTCTCATTTTAAGGAACAAATTGTAATGACGGTGTACTTAAAAGATAGTGCTAAGGACATCGAAATTACTCAGATGCAAAAAAAAATTCAAATTAATTCTGCAACTAAAAGAGTTCAGTTCAAACCAAAAGAGGAAGCTGCAGAAGAATACGCAAGAGATATCGGAGAAGATTTTGTAGAATTTTTAGGATTCAACCCACTTCTCAATTCCATTGATATTTATTTCAATTCTGCATACGTAAATGCTTTGAGCCTAAATCAAGCCAAAACAGAGATTCAAATCTCAGATTTTGTAGCCGAAGTAGTTTACGATCAACCTTTGGTGGCACTTTTAGAAAAAAACATTGAAAGAATTTCTTTTGTACTTTTAATAAGCACAGCTTTATTTGCTGTAATTGCACTACTATTAATCAATAGTTCCATACGACTCTCTATCTACTCAAAACGATTTGTTATTAAAACCATGCAATTAGTCGGTGCCACAAAATCCTTTATACGAAGACCTTTTATATTGAGCCATTTAAGATTAGGTATTATTAGTTCTTTCCTAGCATTAACAGCTCTTAACTTTTTACTTTGGGAAGTAAATAAAAGATTTCCAGAGTTAGAAATAATGCAACAGACAAACGAATTAACAATTGTTTTTGGAGGTGTTTTAATTCTAGGCATCAGTATCACTGGCGTAAGTACTTTTTTTGCTACTCAACGATATTTAAACCTTAAAACAGATGCTGTCAATTAATCTAACAATATGAAACAATCTCCGTCTTCTAAAAAATTTTTGTTTGGGAAACATAATTACTTTTTTCTATTCCTCTCAATTTTTATTATTGCGACAGGCTATATTTTAATGACCGGAGGCGGTAGCGATAATCCAAAATACTTTAATGATGCTATTTTTAATTTTAGAAGAATTCGACTAGCCCCTTCATTAGTTCTCATTGGTTTTAGTATTGCCATGTACTCAATCTTAATCAAAACGGGTAGTAAAAAATGAAATATATAGAAGCTATGGTTCTCGGTATTATTCAGGGTTTAACTGAATTTTTACCAATTTCCTCTAGCGGTCATTTAGAAATTGGAAAAGCTTTATTTGGAAATGAAGCTATCGGTCAAGAAAGCTTGTTCCTAACTTTAGTGCTACATTTTGGAACGGCGCTAAGTACCATGGTAGTTTTTAAAAATGAAATTCAAGAAATTCTAAAAGGTCTTTTAGATTTTAAAATCAATGATCACACTCAGTTTTCAATAAAAATAATTATTTCAATGATTCCTGCAATTCTAGTAGGCTTGTTTTTTCAAAATCAAATTGAAGCTTTGTTTTTCAGAAATTTAGTTCTTGTAGGGGCAATGTTGTTATTGACAGGTTTGATTCTTTTTCTTGCTGACCGTGCTAGCGATACTCAAAAAAAGGTATCCTTCACAAATGCCTTTGTATTAGGAATTGTCCAAGCAATAGCTATTCTTCCCGGAATTTCAAGAAGCGGTTCAACGATTGCAAGTGCCATGCTCTTGGGGATTGATCGCCAAAAAGCTACACGTTTCTCCTTTCTCATGGTACTCCCACTTATCTTTGGAAGTATGGCTAAAACGATTATTGACTTGGAAGGAACCCCACAAAACACAAATATCACCATTTTGGCTGTAGGCTTTATATCTGCTTTTATCAGTGGGATTGTAGCCTGTAGATGGATGATCACAATTATTAAAAAAAGTCAGCTAAAATATTTTAGCTACTACTGTATATTTGTTGGAGGAATAACCTTGATTTATGGACTTTTTTAAAGAAAGCTTTAAGGCAGAAGTTTTGCGGCAAGGACAAGTCTTTCTAATTGACAAACCCATTGGCTGGACTTCTTTTCAGGTAGTAAATAAAATCCGTTGGTATCTTAAGAATCAAACAGGTTTAAAAAAATTAAAAGTAGGACATGCAGGTACTCTAGACCCACTAGCAACAGGATTACTAGTAATTTGTACAGGTAAAAAAACAAAAGAAATAAAAGACCTTCAACATCAGGAAAAAGTCTATAATGGGACCTTTACCATTGGAAGCACAACTCCTTCTTACGATCTTGAAACAAAAGTTGATGCAACTTTTCCTACAGAGCACATTACTGGAGCTTTGATTCTAAAAGCTGCTAAAAGTTTATCGGGTGAAATTCAACAAATACCCCCTGTATTTTCAGCTCTTAAGAAAGATGGGAAACGACTTTACGAATATGCAAGAGCGGGAGAAAAAATTAAGATTCAGCCTCGTAAAGTACTTATATCAAAATTTGAAATAAAACGTAAAGAAATCACCAAAGTAGATTTTTTAATTCACTGCAGTAAAGGCACATATATTCGAAGTCTAGCTCACGATTTTGGAAAAAAACTTAATTCAGGAGCACATCTTTCTTCCCTTCGAAGACTAAAAAACGGATCACAATCAATAGAAAATGCTTATACTATGGAAAGTGTGATAGTTGAGAATTCAAAAAAAAATATTAAGAGAATAAAATCTATACTTTAAAACTTACTAATTTTATATCATGAATATAAAAAGTATCATCATAAGAAAAGAGGTGAAAGATAAAACCAAATTAACTTTAGCGATTCAAAAGCTTAAGAAGGAAAAAAATGCCGTGATTCTAGCACATTATTATCAAGAGGACTCAATACAGGAAGTCGCAGATTATTTAGGAGACAGTCTTTATCTGGCACAAGAAGCAGCGAAAGTGAAAAATGATATTATTGTTTTTGCAGGAGTACATTTTATGGCTGAGACAGCAAAAATAATCAACCCTTCAAAAAAAGTTCTTCTACCCGATCTTAAAGCAGGATGTTCTCTAGCTGATTCTTGCCCTCCAGATGATTTTGCAGCCTTTAAAGCTAAACACCCTGAAGCTTTAGTGGTTTCATACATCAATTGCTCGGCAGAAGTAAAGATGCTTAGTGACTTAGTTTGCACCTCAAGTAATGCTAAAAAAATAATTAAAAGTATCCCTAAAGATCAAAAAATCATTTTTGCCCCTGATAAAAACTTAGGAGCATATCTTAACAAAGAGACAGGGAGAAATATGATACTTTGGGAAGGATCATGTATTGTTCACGAAGCCTTTTCTTTTGAAAAAATTATTTCTCTTATAAAATCATATCCCAATGCGAAATTCATTGCGCACCCTGAAAGTGAATCTTCAGTTTTAGATATTGCACATTATATTGGAAGTACCTCTGGACTTTTAGCTTTTGTTCAAAAGGATAAAGCTAAAGAATACATCGTAGCGACTGAAGCAGGGATTCTTCATGAGATGCAAAAACGATGCCCTAAAAAAACATTTATCCCCGCACCAGTTGAAGATGATACTTGTGCGTGCAGTGAATGTGCTTTTATGAAACTTAATACTTTAGAAAAACTATATCGCTGTTTATTAGAGGAATCTCCTGAAATAAA
>MDSY01153214.1_pt1 | contig 11064 bp, 18 predicted proteins | sample 811131 | NCBI WGS metagenome assembly MDSY01 (sample SAMN05326643, study PRJNA326480) | marine metagenome | isolation source: seawater | place: Atlantic Ocean: South West | collected 2010
AATATGCACAGAGATATGGAAAGAAACAAGGACATAATCGTGCTGACCTCATGAAAGTTTTACACTATGCACTATTTGCTCTCTATGTGCATGATTTAGAAGTGGACAAGAGAGCTGCATTATAAAGAGGAATATTATGAAAATAAGTGACAGTACATTTGAAGTTCTACAGAACTTTAGTAGTATCAATAATGGTATTACAGTACAAACTGGGAATGAAATCAAAACGATTTCACCTATGAAGAATATCTTTGGTAAAGCAAATGTAGGAGATACCTTTACAACAGGTTTTTCTGTATATGACTTACCAGAGTTTCTTGCAACAATTTCGTTGTTAGGTAATGATGCAGAGTTTGACTTTGGTGAAAACTCTGTAAATATCAGTGGTGATGGTGCAAGTGCAACATATAATTATGCAGATGCATCAATGATTATTGCACCACCAGAAAAAGATATTACAATGCCTAACCCAGAGGTTGTGTTTGAATTATCTACAACTTTACTTTCTAAATTGCAGAAAGCAAGTTCAGTTCTATCTCTACCAGATTTAGTTCTAGAAAGTAATGGTACAGTAGTGACATTGAATGTTAGGGATAAAAAGAATCCAACATCAAACCATTTTAGTGAAGTAATTATGGATGGTGATGGACAAACTTATTCTATGAACTTCAAAATGGAAAACATCAAAGTTGTGAAAGATGAGTATACAGTTTATGTATCATCAAAAGGTCTTTCTCACTTTGTTGCAAAAAACAAAGGTGTGGAATATTTTATTGCACTTGAACCAGATTCAACCTTTGGTTCTTAATAAATACTTTTGTAGGTACTAGACATTGGTACTCAAGGGTGTCAATCTGTTCTCTCTCTTGGGGATTGACTCGGTTCATAATGGTGGGATTATGAACATCTATATAATGAAATGGTGAGATTATGAGTGATGAATTTTTATGGGTTGAAAAGTATCGACCAAAAACAATAGAGGATTGTGTTCTTCCAGCAGATATCAAACAAACTTTTTTTGATATCAAAGATGAAATACCAAACATGATTCTCACTGGTACTGCTGGTACTGGTAAAACAACTATTGCAAAAGCATTATGTGAAATGCATGGTTGTGATTATATTCTAATTAATGGTTCAGAAGAAAGTGGTATTGATGTTCTTCGTACTAAAATCAAAAACTTTGCATCTACAGTTTCATTAAGTGGTGGGAACAAGGTAGTAATCCTTGATGAGGCAGACTATCTAAATGCACAATCAACTCAACCAGCACTTCGTGGATTCATAGAAGAGTTCCATAAGAACTGTAGATTTATCTTTACATGTAATTTTAAAAACAGATTGATTGCACCTTTGCATTCAAGATGTACTGTTATTGATTTCAAAATACCACCAAGTGAAAGACCAAGACTTGCATCTGTATTCATGGCAAGACTTATGATGATACTTGATGCAGAAGGTGTAAAGTGGAACTCCGAAGTTCTACAAGAACTGGTAATGAAATACTTTCCAGACTTTCGTAGAACCATCAATGAACTACAAAGATATGCAGTTAGTGGTAGTATAGATGTAGGTATCCTATCAAACATCAGTGATGAAAGTCTTTCTGAATTACTTGACCATATCAAAACAAAAAGATATTCAGATATGAGAAAGTGGGTTGCACAAAATGTAGACAATGACCCAGTAAGATTATTCAGAAACATTTACGATAGACTTTATGAGGTTCTAGAACCACAAAGTATACCACAGGCAGTTATCATTATTGCAGACTACAGTTATAAGTCTGCATTTGTAGTTGACCAAGAAGTCAATATTGTTGCATGTCTAACAGAACTTATGATGGAGTGCAGATGGAAATAACTATTGGATTATATGTATTAGTAATAATACTAGTTGCAGTTTCATATTGGCATGGTCATAAAACAGGTGTTAGACTTGGTGCAGATACAATGTATCAACACTTATATGAACAAGGAATTAGAGAAAACGACCATGTTATTGTCAGATTAGAATATGAGGACAGAAGTGGTGTTAAAGAGTTCTGATTTTTTTATACAAAAGAATTGTAAAATAGACTACAAGTTTATTACTGATTGGTGTATTGAAAACGAAAACCATCCATTCTTTGCACATAATGAAGATGGAATTGCAACACCAAATCAATTTAGTAATAATCTTCGTGCATATGTTCGTGCAGCTAAAGATGGTGAAGACATGACCAACATGGAACATGAACACCAGTTTCATTTAGATACAAAACAAACTGAATATTATAAAACCTATAATCCATTTACATTTGGATTAAGACCCTTTGCAGATTTATATTGGAAACTAAATCGTTTCTTTTATAGTAATCCACAGGTTCATGAATCTGGAGAATCATATTATATACATGGATGGTTTAATGTTTATACAAAAAGAAAAAATGATAAAGGATATGACCACATACCTTTTCATAAACATATTGAAGTAATGCATCCACACATATATCATGGGTTCTATTGTGCAAATGTAGAACCATCTACAACCACTTATAGAGTAGGGCCAGAACAACCAGAGAATGAATGGGTTGTCCATCAAGACTATGATGATATGTTGATATACTCTGCAAGTGGATATGAACATTCGTCTTCACCTTGGCTTGAAGATAAACCAAGAGTGACAATTGCATTTGATATATTTCCAGAGTCAATTTACTTTACTGAACAAGATTTAAATAAAGGTAATCCAGAACATTATTCATGGGGACTAGATGGACAGTTGTATCAAGCAATACCATTTCCAGATATATGGAGAGGTGAAGGATGAATGAATTTTTATTAGTAATATTAGGTGGACTGTTTACTGCACTTGTAGGTTGGACTGTTCATATTTGGACAAACAAATGAAAATAACAATTGCAAGATTAAGAAGTAATGTAAAATACAATGGCCCACTAGAAACTGTATTAGATAGTTTCTTTGAGAATTATGTTAAGTGGATGAATCAAAATCCACAATATGAATACGACACTTATAATGTTTCTTTTGGTAAAGATAGACCAAAGAGAACTCCAGAATCCATAGAAAGTGCAGATGTAATTGTTATACCATCTGATTCAGAGTTTAGATATCATGGTGAACTTCAAATGAATCCTAAAGACCTTGCAAAATCAGAAAGTCATATGGAAACTATTAGACCTTATTTTGAAAATAAAACTGTTATTATGTTTAGAAGTGATAGAGGTGATACAGAAGAATTATATCGTAATGAAACATTTAAGGGTGTTAATCTAAAGAAGTTTACTACAATAGATGAAGTTGACTTCTCTGGAAACATACATGGTATGAAGTATCACTTTATACAAACATTATCTAATCCACTTGCAGAAATGGTTGGAAGAGAATATACTACTGATTGGGCATATTGGGGTAGAATGAAACATGGTAATGACAGAGAAAAAACTATTAAACAAATTTATCGTGATAAAGATTTAACTAATGTAATGGTTGGTGGATTCCCAAGTGGAGTTAAAAGAAGAGCCCCTTGGATTAAAGAATGGACATCTTTGTATCCATTATTAGAACCTGCTAGGTCTACACTATGTTTTAACTGGTTAGATGACACTGCAACAACATCCAGATATCCAGAAGCATTATCTATTGGTATGATTCCATTTGTTTGGAGAAACTATGATTGCAACAACACATATAATATAGATAGATGGCAAAGAGTATATACCTTTGAAGAACTTAAGGATAAGATACTTATGTTAAGAGATAAAAATGTATTTGAAGAAAAATTAGAAGAATATAGAAATAATTACAAACAGGTGCTACTATCATTGGATGAGTATTCAAAACAATTCTCTGATAGAATGGATAGTGCAATATGAGATATCAACAAGGAATTTGGTTGCCAGATAAAGATACTGCTTCATTTTGGTCAGACGAATATGAAAAAAGAGATTATAATAAATTAAATTTGTCTGGTGATGTTTGTTTAGATATTGGTGCTCATGTTGGAATATGGACTAAAAGATTGTCTATGGATTTCTCTCAAGTGATATGTTTTGAACCATTATCAATGCATAGAGAATGTCATGAAGAAAATTGTAAAGGATTAAATAATATAACTTTACATGAATATGCTTTATCCGATATTGAGACTAAAGCTATTATGACAACAAAAGATAAAAATTCTGGTATGTCTTCTTTAGAAAAAAAACGATTTAGAAATAAGAAAGAAGTATTTGTAAAAACAAAAACATTAGATAGTTTTAACTTTGATAAAATAGATTTTATGAAGATTGATGTTGAAGGACATGGATATAAAGTATTAAAGGGTGGCAGAGAAACTATTTTAAGATGTAAACCAAGAATCTTTATTGAAATGTGGGGTAGTGAGTTTGATAAAACTTCCCAACTTCTTGAAGAATTTGGATATACAGTAAACAAAATAAGTATGCAAAATTATATATGTGAGGTATTATGAAAATTCTATTACCATTTCAAGACCCATATGATAATCCTTTAGACCATCCAGTAGTTAGTGGTGGTACTGAAATGTTTTGTAAGAGTCTTACAGAAAACTTTGATGTAGAAGTATATCAGATTCCATACATAAAACCAGACGACTCTTCACATAAAGATAAACAAAAAACACAACAAGACATTATTAACAAAGCAGAAAATGTAGGTGCAGATGTTATACTTAATAATTTTGCATGGGCATCTTTTAGTGGTGCATTAATGTCTAAATCACATATTCCAATAATGAATGTTGAACATTGTTTTTATCCTATGACTTCTATAATTTCTAGATGGAACAAACTTGTTGATGCTGGTCATTCAATGTTTTTTGTATCAGAGTTTCAACAAAAGTTTTACAAACAAATGGCAGAAAGAACTAACAATAGAATAGTTGAGTATAATTTAATTAATCCTGCTTACTGTAGAACAAAACCAAAGATAGAAGAAATAGAATTTGATTGTGGAACTATTGGTAGATGTGATAAAGAAAAAAATCCATTTAAGTTAAAACACCTTACAAAGAATACTGATTTAAAAACACTTGTTCTTACTAATGAAACTCAAGGACATCCTAAAAATGACAAATACTTTGAAAGAAATAAAAACTGGGATAATACACTTTGGGGATTACCACATAATGAAGTTCTAAAAAACATATCAAAATGTAGAACATTTTTTTCAACATGGAATAGAGAAACATGGGGAATAACTGCACTAGAGGCTTTATCGTGTGGTATTCCAGTAATATTAAATACTGATAAAGATGGAGACCATGCATCAGAATTGATTCCAGCAAGTCCAGAACATTTTAAGAAAATCCCAGATAGTGATGGTAATGCATTAGTAGATGCAATAAATTCTTTTCAGAATGTAGATAGAAAAGAAATACAAGAAATGACTTGGGAAAAACATAATCAACAATCTTGGGCACTCCAAATTGAAAATGCCATAGATATAACTGTTGATAGGTTTAAAAACAATACATCGACAATTATAGATTTCATGGTATAATAAAGTATGGAATGGATTTGTAATTTAACTCTATCAAACGAAGATGCACAATACGCTGCATCTAAAATTGAAGAATACTATAATCAGTTTGATGATATGAGTGAATACTTTCGTAAAGTGAAACTTGAAAGAGTAGAAGAAATGCCAACACCTTTGTTAGGTATGAATGTATCAGATGATTTCTTTCAAGACTTTACTGTTCATCCAAACGATATGGATTTTATTATTGATTGGAATCCAGTCCCACAGGTTTATCATGATTACTTAAGTGTAGTATCTTCTCAAGTAATAGAAATGAGTAATCCAGGCCGTAAAGTTATCTTTATGGTTAGAGAAAAAAACTCTGGTAAAATTGTAGGTTTTGGTAGAATGGGTTCACCTATGATGAACATTAAACCTAGAAATACATACTTTGGTGAAGTTCTTGGTGCAAATGAAATGCCTGTATTCAATAAACATGCATTGATGGGTATGATAATCATTCCAGTTCAACCATTTGGATTTAATTATCTTGGTGGTAAATTACTTGCACTAATGTGTTTATCACATGAGTTGAGAGAAGTTGTAAACAAAAAATATGATATGGATATGTGTCATTTTGAAACTACATCCTTGTATGGTTCATCTAAAAGTATGTCTCAATATGATGGACTCAAACCTTTTATAAAAGGACAGGGACTAACTGAAAGTAAATTTGCACCATTGATGAATGATGAATACTTTAGAGATTTAGAAAAATGGTTTGTAGAAAAGAATGATGGAACACCACTTGTTTGGCCAGAAGCATCAAGTAGAAAGATGAAGTGTCAAGCAAAAATGGTTGGTATTATCAGTAAGTCACTTGATGATAATACACACTTTAAACAAGTAATGAAGAATGCAGAAGACTTACAAGAAAGAAAAAGATACTATGTTTCAACTATGGGATTCAGTAATGTTAAAGAAGTTATTACTGGTAAAGAAACAGAATTAAAGAAAGCAGAAAATTATGATAGGTTCTCAATGGATAACCTAGTTGCATACTGGAAAAACAAATCTTCCAAGAGATACGAAAAACTCTTGACAGATGGAAGATTACGAACTAAAATGGAAGTATGGAATGAAAATCCAGATGATATAGATATTATTAGATAATGCGGGAGTAGTATAATGGTTATTACAAGAGGTTTCCAACCTTTAGATGAAAGTTCAATTCTTTCCTTCCGCTCCAATTTATTATGACAAGTGATATAACAATAGTAGATGTGACATTGGTAATGTTAATTATAGCATGGGTATGGTATGAAACAAGAATCAAATAAAATAGTAGGATTTACATGTGGTGCATTTGATTTATTACATTCTGGACATGTAGTAATGATGAAAGAGGCAAAAGAGAATTGTGACTATTTAATTGTAGGATTACAAACAGACCCATCAATTGACAGACAAGAAAAGAGTCAACCTATCCAATCTGTATATGAAAGATTTATACAACTGGATGCAATAAAATATGTTGATGAAATTATACCTTATGACACTGAACAAAGTTTACTTGATTTGTTAGAAGCAACAAGACCCATCCACTTAAGATTTATAGGAGAGGATTGGGCAAACAAAGAATTTACAGGGAAAGGACTTCATGAAATCTACTACACTAGTAGAGAACATTCCTTTTCAACTACTAACCTTAAAGAAAAAGTGATAACTCAAAATGAATCCATTTGACTTTGTTAATGCAGTGACCTTTACCAAGAAAGATATCATGGTAGATGATATTGCAGAAAAGTCATATTCACCATTCTTGACTAATAAGTCTCTATCTTATCATCAAGATTGCATCATGTATGTAAACGAAATGAACTCGAAATCTCACCTAGATTCGTCTCTTCAATTTCATTATTTCCTAAATACTTTAAGAAAAAGAAAAAGGTTTGCAAAATGGAGTAAACCTAAAGTATTGGAAAACATGAAAGTCATTGCAACTTATTATGACTGTTCAATGACCAAAGCAGAAGAATATCATAAGATATTATCTGCAAAGGAAATAAAGATAATGAAAGAGAGAATGAAAAAAGGTGGGAGACAATAATGAGTTATGACCTCTCCAACATGGTAGAGGTAGAGTTAAAACAACAAGATGATTTTCTAAAAGTAAAAGAAACCCTAACACGAATCGGTGTTGCATCTCGTAAAGAAAAAATACTTTACCAATCTTGCCATATACTTCACAAACGAGGTAGATATTTCCTCGTACATTTTAAAGAACTGTTCTTACTAGATGGTAAGGATAGCAGTCTAATTGAATCTGATATTGGTAGAAGAAATTCTATTGCAAGACTTCTGGAAGAATGGGGTCTACTCAAAGTGATATCTAATAACCACAATGACCCAATTGCACCAATGTCTCAAATCAAAGTACTTCCACATAAAGAAAAACATGAGTGGAATCTTGTTCCAAAGTACAACATAGGAGTAGTTAATAAGTAATGTTCCAGTTAGTAATGACATTATTAAGAGTGATTCTTAAGATACCATATGTTAAAAATAGTAAAACTATGTTGAAACTTGACAAGTGGTTAGAAGAAAAGATTGGACTTGATATCATAAAACAAGAACAAAAGTGGTTCGTAAAGCATCCGCTTTTGCTAGAAAGGATTGAAAAGTTAGAAAAAGAGGTAAAGAAACTTAAGAGTTAGAGTTTACTCCACAAGCTTTACATACTTTATGCATTCGTCCAGACTTCATTAATCTGTGAAATTTTTTAAATATTTTATTCATCGTATTCATCATAGGTATATTTATGTCACATAAATGTCACAATTCAGAATATATAGGTATTTAATGTTATAAATACTAACACTATGCCAGTTAAGTATAAACAATCTCATGCACGATATGATAGGAATACTAAAAAGACTACTATCGAACATCATTATATGAAAACTCAATCAATAAAAGAGTTGTTAGAATGTTATAATAATGATAACACTAAACCAAAGCTCAGACAAAAAGTAAAAAACGAGTTGATTAGACGAAAGAGATTGGGACTAGTTAATATCATAACTAGAGACGAATCTGGTAATATAGCTGAGTTTAAATAGAGGAAAAAATAATATGAATAATATTGTTAATTACTGTAAAGATAGACTAAAAGAGTTATCATCTTTAGATGGTGCTGTTATAGTTGGTATCTCTCTCGGAGTATTGGTATTAAGCCCGATTGTTCACTGGTTAGCATGGGCAGGACTTGTCTATGGAGCCTATAGAATACTCAAAGCCGATAGTTAATATTGAATTAACTGATTCTGCAATCTTGAGATTAATTGAGAAAGTAGAAGAAAGAGGTACATCTGAAATCAGACTAGGAATCACTGGTGGTGGTTGTAATGGATATGAATACATATTTGATTTCAACACCAACAGTGAACCCTCTGACCAAGTATTAGATTATGGTAAGTTCTCTATTCATATTGATAACAACTCAAGACCATTCCTAGATAATTTAGTTTTAGATTTCACTAAAACTGGATTAAGTGAAGAATTTATCTTCAACAACCCAAATGTCTCTGCATCATGTGGATGTGGTGTATCTATGACCTTTTAATTTGGTAGTTTTACCATTTTAAGACCTCTCCTTTTATAAATACTTACGAACAGGAGAGATTATGTCTTTATTGAATTTTTTAAGTGAAGTGGGTGTACCTATATTTGGTGCAGTTGTTATGGCATTCTTCATATTTTTGAGTATGAAGTATATCTTTGATTCTGTTTTAGGACAAATAAAGAGTACAGAAAATATTATTAAAATGTTGGAAACTCGTGCTTCAGTCATGAATAACGATATTTTAAGGATAGATTTACTAGTGAGTAGTGCATTAGAATTAACACCACCTATTGATAGGGTTGCAAGAGCTGAAAATTTTGTAGAGGATGGAAAAATCGATGCAAGAAGAGATTGATGGAGAAGATTGCTCAAATAATAGCAGAGTTCGGATTCCCAGTTGCAATGGCACTTGCAATGGGATACTTCATCTATTTCACATGGAAGTTCATAACTGTTGAAGTTAAACCAGCACTAGGTCGTATGTTTGCATCAAGTATCAAACTTACAGACCAATTAAGAATGCTAGACCAAGATATGATAAGATTACAGCAAAAAATCAATGTAGTTTTAGAATATCGTGAGCGTCAACAATACTTGGAAGAGGAAAAAGGAAAAGATGAAACTAAAGAAGGATAAAGAATTACTAGTTCTTGGATGGATATTACTTTTAGTGTTTGGTGCATCAAGCATAAAAGCAGATGAAATCAAATTTCAATTCAAGAACCCAAGCTTCAGTGGAGTAGGAACTGGAGCTCATTTTCTTACAATTGAGAACCAAGAGTTCACTCGTAAGAAACAAATAGAAGATGCACTTGAGGCTGCAAGGAAAGCTGCAGAAAGAGAGGCAGACAATACGACGCTAGCAAAATTTATTAGAAACCTAGAAAGCAGAATTTATGCTCAAATGGCAAAACAGTTAGTAGAATCAATGTTCTCTAACGACAATCCAGTAAGGTTTGGGTCATTTGTATTAGAAGGTTCAACAGTCACATACGAAGTTATTACAAACGAAGATGGAACAGAGTTTATTAGAATGACTATTATTGACCAAGAAGGTTCAACAACAGTTATAGAAATACCAATCGGAACAGGATATTTTGGTGATGATGGTTCTGGTGATGGTTCTGGTGATGGAGGCGGTTAATGAAATGGTTTGCTATACTAACCCTTGCATTCTTGACAGGGTGTGCATCTACTCCTAAATTTTCTGAAAACCCAGCAGATTGTGCATACGAAACTGGTAGGTTTGAAGAAGGATTTAGAAAAGATGTAGTCACTGGAGTTGCAAAGGCATGGACACGACAATACATTTGTGTTGAAAGTCCAATAGTAGTAAAACTTCCAGCATATCTAGAATTATTAGATTTACCACCAGCAAAAGAAAGACCAATAGTTGCAGTATATTCCTTTTCAGATTTAACAGGTCAAAGAAAACAACTAGACCAATATGCATCATTTTCTACAGCAGTGACTCAAGGTGCTAGTGCAATGTTAATAGATGCACTAAAAACTGCTGGTGGTGGTACATGGTTTAGAGTTGTAGAAAGAAATGGTTTAGACCACCTAGTAAGAGAAAGACAGATTGTTCGTTCTGCAAGACAGGAATGGGCAGATGCAAAAGGTGAAGAGACAAATGGTATTGCACCATTGCTCTTTGCAGGCATGATTATTGAAGGTGGAATTATAGGTTATGATACCAATATCAAGACTGGCGGAAAAGGTGCCAGAACACTTGGTATCGGATACAGTAAACAGTATCGTCAAGATGCTGTGACTGTTTCTATTAGAGCTGTATCAGTTCTAACAGGAGAAGTTTTGTTAAATGTCCAAACTCGAAAGACAATATTGAGTTATGGTTCTGGGGGTGATGTATTTAGATTCATCGAAGAAGGAACTCAACTCGTGGAAATCGAGGATGGAGTGGGTAATAATGAGTCGGTGACATACGCAACA
>MDSY01027248.1_pt1 | contig 11062 bp, 12 predicted proteins | sample 811131 | NCBI WGS metagenome assembly MDSY01 (sample SAMN05326643, study PRJNA326480) | marine metagenome | isolation source: seawater | place: Atlantic Ocean: South West | collected 2010
ATCATCTAGAAATTCATCTGTTTTAATTAAGCTTTCTGATTTTAATCCCGCATTTACAATTACAAAGTCACTATCTATTGATATAACCTCCGCAGTAATTATCTCACCTTGACGCATTTCTTTGAGAGCCATACTTTCTTCGAATAAATCAGCGAAACTTTCAGATGGTTTTTGTGTTGTTTTTTCTAGAGTTGCCATTTTAAATTTATTTACCTTCATTTGATCCCATCTAGCGATGGGCTTATTAAAAAAAACCTAATAAATTTGGTGTCTATTAGATCGCTTATATTTATTTAATCTACTTTGCTTAATATAATCTCCATTACTTTTTCAAATGACTGGTTTATGCTTAAATTATCTGTTTTAATTAAATAAGCATCTTTTGCAGCCTTAAGAGGTGATATTTTTCTATTTGTATCACTTTCATCTCTTAACTTTATTCCTTCAAATAGGTCAGATAGATTAACATTGTTTTCCTTTAATATCAACTGTTTATATCTTCTATTCGCACGTTCTTCAATGCTGGCGGTAAGGAAGATTTTAACTTTAGCCTCAGGGAAAACTACCGTCCCCATATCACGGCCATCTGCCACAAGCCCTGGTGATTTAAAGAAAGACTTTTGGAGACCTAAAATTTTTTTTCTGATTAGTTCATTTTTTGCAATTTTAGATGCAAATTTTCCTATTAATTCTGATCGAATTAAATCTGTAATATCATTCCCATCAAGAAAAATTTTTTCATCAGTAAAATTGATATTTAAACCATCAATTAACTCTAATATTTTATTAATCTGATTTGAGACTAGATTCTTAGTCTTTGCTTTAAAAGCAATAATTCTATAGATGGCTCCTGAGTCGAGGTAGTGGAATTCTAACGCTTGACTTACTAGCTTAGATATCGTGCCTTTTCCCGAACCAGCAGGTCCGTCAATGGTAACTACGAAAGGTTTTGTATAGTTAATGTTCAATGACAGATTCTAAATCTTTGAAGTAATCCGGATAAGTTTTGTTAACACAATTTGGATTCTGAATAGTAATATTCAGATTTTTCAGACAAAAAAGGGAGAAGCACATTGCAATCCTATGATCATTGTAGGTTTCTATAGAAATATTATCATTGATTTGTTTTTGGGGAAAAATTGTCATTGAGTCCTGAGTTGTTTTAACCTCAACACCCATTTTAGTTAATTCATTGTCCATCGCCAAAATTCTGTCTGTTTCCTTCACTCTCCAGCTGCCAATATTTTTAAGCTTTGTTGGCTTGTCTGCAAATACCGCCATTATTGCCAGAGTCATTGCAGCATCTGGAATTTCTACACAGTCTATTTCAAATCCTTTTAAGTTTGTGGCTTTTGAAACTTGAATCGAATTAGCTTTAAATTCAATTTTAGCACCCATCTTAGAAATAACATCCAAGAATTTAAGATCACCTTGAATGCTATCTTGGTTGATGCCTTTTATTTCAATTGAACCTGCAAGGGCAGCAGCAGCAAAAAAATAAGAAGCTGATGACGCATCTCCCTCAACAAAAATTTCATTTGGATTTTTGTATACCGAATCTTTTTTAAGAGAGAAAGAGCGCCAGCTATCATTGCTATAAAAAATATTAAATTTCGTTAATAACTTTAAAGTTATATCAATATATGGTTTTGAAATTAAATCGCCAATAACTTTAATAGTAAATTCATTATTTAAAATTGGACCTGCAATCAAAAGTGCTGTGAGATATTGACTTGATATATCTCCTCTAATTTGAATAGGCCCAGAAACTTTGATTTTACTATTCTTAATACTAATCGGCGGGTAGCCATAATTTTCCTCATACTGAATATATGACCCCATTTGCCCAAGTGCATCAACTAGGTCTTTAATAGGCCTTTCATGCATTCGCTCAATACCTGATAAATAGTAATCGCCTTCCATTAATGCCAGAACTGCTACAAGTGGCCTAAAAGTTGTTCCTGAATTACCTAAAAAAAGTTTTGTATTTTTGTTGGGAAAAGTATGGTTAGCTCCTTTTATTTCAACGAAGGCTCCATTGTCATTATCCTCTTTGATTAATACCCCAAGCTTAATTAACGCATTGATCATTTGATCAGTATCCTCTGCCCTAAGAGGGTCAATTACCTTAGTTACCCCACTTCCAAGAGCTGACATTAGAATAACTCTATTAGTAATACTTTTTGAACCAGGTAATTTAATACAGCCGTGAACTTGTTCTGAACCTTTGAGTATCTTTTCCTTCATTACTAGTTTTTTTCAGACCAGTTTTTTCTAATTTTGCTTGCTACATCAAAGTATTTTTCTAAAGCAATATAATCTTCATTTTTGATCAACGAAGCTGTTTTATTGATTTCTTTAACGAATAAATTTAGATCGTTTAAAATAGCTGCTTTATTAGCCAAAGAGATATCCTTCCAAACTTCTGGCGAGCTTCCTGCTATGCGCGAAAAATCTTTAAATCCACTAGCCGCAAACTCAAGAAGTGTATCCCTATTACTTTTTCCAGCTATTAAATTTACCATGTTGTATGCTATGAGATGCGGAATATGACTTACTGTAGAAAAAATTTGATCATGCTCAAGGGGCTGCATTGTTTTAATGACGCCACCTAAGTCTCTCCAAAATTTTGAGGTAAGTTCAAGTTTTTTAGAATCTGTTTCATCCTCAGGAGTTAATATAATATCCTTATTTTTGAATAAGTTAATTTTTGCGGCAGAAGGGCCATGTTGCTCTGAACCAGCAATTGGGTGAGAGCCAACAAATTGTGGAAACTTTTCGTTAAGTTCCTCTTTAGCAAAATGCATAATATTAGACTTTGTGCTCCCTACATCAATCACAATTGTTTTTGGCGATAGTGATGGGAAGATTATCTTCAATATGTTTCTAATTTGAGCAACCGGTGTAGCGATCACTATAAAATCTGCTTGTTTAATATCTTCGCTAAGATTTCCTGAAACCCTATCAATCATTCCATTTGATACAAAGCTTGATAGAGAGGTACCTCCTTCTCTTTGCACTCCAATTACTTGATTAAACATCTGTTTTTTTTGGCTTTCAAGTGCAATAGAGCCTCCAATGAGACCAACGCCAAAAATAAGCAAATTATTCATTATATTTTTTTAAGTTTTTAACTAAGTTATTAAAATTGTAACATGGCCCTATGTGATATTTTCTTGCCAATACCCTTTAATATAGAGCTCATAAGGCTTAAAGTTTGTTTTATATTTCATTTTAGTACACTCACCAATCCAGTAACCTAAATACATATATTCTAGTTGTTGAGTTTTACACCAATTGATAAGCCAAATGATTGAGTATGTTCCATAACTCACCTTTTCATCATCGGGGTCAAAAAAAGTATAAACAGCTGAAATTCCATCACTCAAAACATCAACTATCGAAACAACCTTTAATAAATTTCCATCCCAAAATTCAATAAGCTTGGATTTAACATTGCTCTTAATAAGAAAATCATTGTAATCACTTAAGTCATTTTGTTCGTTTTTTATAAAACTATGACGCTTATTTTGATACTTTAGGTAAAGATTAAAGTGTTCTTGTTTAAAAGCCAGAGGAGCCTCTTGAGTTCTCAGATGCGCATGCTTTTTATAGACCCTTTTTTGTGTCTTAGAAAATAAAAATTTTTGCACCGAAAGTCTAATGGGTATACATGCTGTACAACTTTTACAATTTGGCTTATAAACGTATTGCCCACTCCTTCTAAAACCCTTTACTATTAAATCTTGAAAAATATTTTGATCAATTGATTTATATGGAGTTACAACTAATGATTGAGCGTCCATTTTATCAATGTAACTACAGTTATATTCTGTAGTTGTATAAAACTGAATTTTCACAAAAGAGGGTTTATTTTTAAAATCCATGATTCAAATTTTACCCGTCTTTTTTTATTATGTAGCTAATTTTTTTTACTAATCTTTTCAAGATAGATTAAAGTAAAAGTATGAAAATAATAACAATTATTTTATTTATTCTATTTTGGACTTTTAGTTTAAGTGCTAATGAAAATTCAATTTTTTGGGAGCTTAAGAGTCCCAAGGGGAAACAAATTTTTATTTTTGGCAGTATTCATGTGGATGATAATAGGGTAGTAGATTTTAGTGATAATGTTAGTAAGGCAATGAAAAAATCTGATTTGTTTGTATCTGAGACTAACAGCGTGAGCAATCTTAAGGTCTTGGAGGGTTTGAGTAATAAATATATTGACTATCTAAGTGAGGGTGATTTTAATAAAATTAGTGCATTATCTGATTTCCATTCAATAGAGAAAGATTCTGCAATAAAGTTAAAGCCATGGTTATTAGGTTTTATTTTTAGCTCCCCAAGACCAATGAGCCCATTCAGTCAGGACAACCTATTGAAAGTTACTGCGAGTAATTATGGATTAGCCTTAAAAGGGTTAGAAACAGTTGATGAGCATTACTCTGTTTTAGATTCACTTTCGCCAAAAGATCAATTTCAAATTTTAAAAAATGTTTTACTTTTAAGTGAGGTAGATAAAGAAGAAAATTATGAATTGATGATAAAAACTTACCTTACATTTAATTTAAATAAAATACTTAATGTTGATGAGGAAATCACTAAATCGATCATCCCAAAAAAAACCTGGGCTTTAGTTAAAAAAAAGCTAATTCACAAAAGGAATAAACTTTTTTTTAAAAGACTTGTGATTTTAGCTGAAAAAAATATTCCTTTTGTTGTGGTTGGATCATCCCACCTTGCAGGTGATGATGGGCTTTTGCAGCAATTTGTTCAAGCAGGTTACAAAAAAAAACCTTTAAAGTCATTTAAAGAATAAAAATAATGACGAATAAGATAATTGACTCAAAACAAAATGCTTCATATAAATATTTTAAAAAAATAGCAACTAAAAAAAGCTTTAGAAAAGAAAAAAATAAGACTATTTTAGTCGGCCCTCATATCATAAATACATTTATTCAAGCAAAAAAAGACATTGAATGTTTTATAAGAGATGAAAAAATAGAATCGCTTGAAATCAAAGAAATAATTAAATCAAATCCTAATATAGAAATCTATGATTTAAAGCATGGATTATTTCTTGAGCTTTCAGATTTAAAGTCTTCCAACGGATTAATTGCTCTGATAAATATTCCAATTGAAGAGAATATTGAAATAAAAAAAGGCTTGAATTTGTTTATTGATGACATTCAAGACCCTGGTAATTTAGGCAGCATACTTAGGACTGCAGAGGCTGCTGGAATTAACTCAGTATATCTATCTAAGGCTTCTGCAGAGCTTTGGTCACCAAAAACACTTAGAGGAAGTCAGGGGGCCCAAGTCAACTTAAAGTGCTATGAAAGCCAAGAGTTATTAACATTATGTGATCAAGTTAGCCTTCCCATATACTCATTAAGTACTGGTGGTAATTCACTTTATGATGATGATATGCCTAAGGATTTAATTCTTATTTTAGGTAGCGAAGGAGGGGGGATAAATGCTGAAATAATTTCAAAATCGACTAAATCTATCTCTATACCCATGCACGGTTCTATCGAGTCATTGAATGTAGGAGCTGCTGCAGGCATATTTATTTATGAGTATTTTAGGAGATATCGATCGAATATAAAGGGCTAATTTTTTCCATTACCCAGTTTTTAATTGCGTAGTCTACTATTTCCTCAAGGTTCATCTGAGAGATGGATTTAGAGATAGGCTGATTTAGAAAGCCTAAAACCTTTATCCAAATATCTTTCTGGTTGTTTTTTATTATGATTTTATAATCATCACCTTTACTTATCTTTTTTTTATTTAGTGAAGCGATGGGTATGTGTGAAAATTTTGGAACATTAAAATCTAACATATTTTGCAAATAAACTTGCCGGGGGGTTGAGGAGAAAAGATCAGCCCCTCTAACAATATGAGATATTTTATCTAACTTATTATCAACACAAACTGAAAATTGATATGAAAACTGTCCATCATTTCTTTTGATTACAAAGTCACCTATTTCTCTTGATAGGTTTTGGGTAAGTTTCCCTTGTATTTGGTCTTTAACAACTATTGGAATTGCGTTTACCTTCATGCGGGTAGCATAAAAATTATTATTTTTGAGTTCTTTATATTTGCAAAACCCAGGATAAATATAGCCATCTTTACCAAGCTTCGCATTGTCACTAAGATATTTTCTTGAACAGTTACATCTGTAAGTTTTATTCAATGCTGATAGCTTTTCAAAATAAAACTCATACTCATCAAGGCGATGGCTTTGATAGGACTCGGTTGAATCCCAAAAAAGATTTAAGCTCTCTAAAGTCTTTAGGATGGATTGAACAGAATTTTTTTTTACTCTTTGCTTGTCAATGTCATCTATTTTGAGTAACCATTGCCCTTTAGACTTTTTAGCATCTAAGTAACTGGCAATCGCTGTAACTAACGAGCCAAAATGTAAGTCACCCGATGGGGTTGGTGCGAAACGGCCTACGTACATTATAGATTGCTCGGATATGGCGGAACATACCAATGGATAAGTTTATTACCAACAAGTGTAAGCTGGCAGTTTAATCTATCGTTGGTAGTACTGCTTAAATAAAAATAATAAACTCTTTTGATTGAAGGCCAATTCGATGAAGATCGAACAATACTCATTTTATTGCAATGAACAGTATCATCAAGCAATTGAAGATTTAAGTTACTGGCTAACCTTTTGCCTTCATGAATAGCTAATTCTCTTTTGTAGCTAATGTCATACCAAAACCAAACAATAGAGATGATGAGAAATAAAATAATAGATTCAGATATCTGTAGTATATGAGTTTATTTAATTAAATATTTTATATTTGCACCAAATTAATGCAAATAATTAGAATTTAATAACATTTTAAGTCTAAAAAATATCATTTTATAGAAAATTATAAATCTCTATATTAAAATTTTTAAATATTAAATTAATTTCAAAATATAGGGTGATCTCAAATATGGATAATTTGGTTAGTCAAGGTGATGTTTTATTTGTTCTACTTGGGGCGATCATGGTCCTCGCAATGCACGCAGGATTTGCATTTTTAGAAGTTGGTACAGTTAGAGAGAAGAATCAGGTCAATGCACTAGCCAAAATAATGGCAGATTTTTCAATATCCACGATTGCATATTTCTTTATTGGATATAGCCTAGCTTACGGCATGGATTTTTATGCTGCAGCTTCTGTGTTATCTGAAAAAAGCGCATACGAGCTAGTTAAATTCTTCTTTTTATTGACATTCGCAGCCGCAATTCCTGCAATTGTTTCTGGAGGCATTGCTGAGAGAGCTACATTCAAACCTCAACTTATCGCTTCATTTATTTTAGTAGGTTTTTTGTACCCCTTTTTTGAGGGAATTATTTGGAATGGTAATTTTGGATTTCAGGATTTTTTAACTCAGACATTTGGCGCACCTTTTAATGACTTTGCTGGATCAGTGGTAGTTCATGCAATGGGAGGGTGGATAGCTTTAGCTGCCGTTTTAATTTTAGGGCCTAGACTGGGTCGATATACAAAGGATGGAAGACTAAATGCATTCCCACCATCTAATATTCCATTTCTTGCTTTAGGGTCATGGATACTCACCGTTGGATGGTTTGGTTTTAATGTGATGTCTGCTCAATCACTTGAAGGTATTTCAGGCCTTGTGGCAGTAAACTCATTGATGGCTATGGTGGGAGGTACTTTAGCTTCATTGGTTATAGGTAAAAATGATCCTGGATTTCTTTATAATGGACCCCTTGCAGGTCTGGTTGCTGTTTGCGCTGGTTCTAACTTATTTCACCCACTTGGTGCATTAATTGTCGGCTTAGTCGCAGGTGCTTTATTTGTTTGGAGCTTTTCACTTACACAAAATAAATGGAAAATTGATGATGTTTTAGGGGTATGGCCTCTGCATGGCATTTGTGGGGCATGGGGTGGAATTGCTGCAGGTATATTTGGGCTAGAATTACTTGGAGGACTTGGTGGAGTCACTTTCATGTCGCAATTGGTTGGAACTATTGTGGGTGTTTTTGTTGCGCTTGTAGGTGGTTATATTGTTTATTCAATCATTCATAAAATGTTTAATTTTAGATTGACTGAGGAAGAGGAATTTAATGGAGCAGATATATCAATCCATAAAATCAATTCAATTTCTTCTGAATAATATATTGAAAGATTAAAACTATTTTTTTTTCTGCATGCTAAAATTTTAGTATGCAGAATATTCATCTTATTATCCCAGCTGCAGGAGAAAGTTCTCGGATGGGGTCCACCACGCCAAAACAATTCTCAAATTTTCATGGAAAAACGATTCTCGAATTTGTTGAATCGATATTTTCAAAACTAGCAGCAATAAAAACTATAACAATCGCGCTCAATAAAAATCAGAAATATATTGAAAGTCTAGGTTGTCAGTTTTCAAAAAAAACAACATTAATTAACTGTGGAGGCTCAACTAGATCTGAAACTGTTCTAAATGCGCTTAGAGTTGTGGAAGGGGATATTCAAAAAAAAGATTGGATAATGGTTCATGATGCCGCCAGGGTTGGCATCACCGAATCCCTTGTAAATAATTTTATTCAAGAGCTTGTAGATGATAAAGTTGGGGGTGTTTTAGCAGTCCCAGCAATTGATACTGTTAAAAGAGTTGACACAAAACAACAAATAATTCGAACAGAAAAAAGAAATGAAATTTGGTTAGCCCAAACACCTCAAATGTTTAGATTTGACCTTCTTAAGGGTGCGTTAGCATCATTTAAAGGCAATCCGACTGATGAGTCTGAGGCAATAGAAGCACTTGGATTATCACCGAAGGTTGTCAAAGGAAATTTAGTTAATTTTAAGATTACATACCCTGAAGACTTAATGAGAGTTGAAAAGCTTATTAAAGGACCTAATCTATGATTAGGGTAGGCCAAGGTTATGACGCACATCAACTTGTTTCGAAGAGAAAATTAATACTTGGAGGGGTTTTAATTGATTTTCACTTGGGCCTAAAAGGGCATTCCGATGCGGATGTTTTGATTCATGCGATTATGGATGCAATTCTTGGAGCAATTGGTATGGGTGATATTGGACAGCACTTCCCTGATTCAGGACTTGAATTTAAAAATGCAAAATCTCGTGAGTTATTGACAGATGTTATTAGGTTAGTTGAGTCAAAAAAATTTAAGATTATAAATATCGATGCAACCATTATTTGTCAATCACCAAAATTATCTGAATTCATTCCTAAAATGGTTGAAAATATTGCAGCTGACTGTAAGTGTGAAAATTCACAAGTCAATATCAAAGCCACAACAACAGAAATGATGGGATTTATTGGTAGGTCTGAAGGAATTGCTGCACAATGTTCATGCTTAGTTGAATCATTTTAATTAGTCTTAATATTCTTTGAGCAATACCAGTACAGCCCCACTACCACCATCATGCCTAGGAGCCTCTACATATGCGATTACCTCTTGTTTTTGTATCAACCAATTTTTAACTTTGTTGCGCAAAACAGGTTCCTTATTATACGAACGCAAGCCTTTGCCATGAATAATTTTTATACACCTAACCTTCTTTTTCTTGCAGTCACTGATGAAATTGACGATGTATGACTTTGCTTCCTCTGAAACTAGACCATGAAGGTCAATAGATTTTTGCGTAATCCAATAACCCTTTTTAAGTTTATTTAGAATATCTGGCGAATGACCTTTTTTTAAGTATCTTAACTCCTCACCCGATTCATTTTCTGTTGAGATAAAATCATCACTTAAGGAGTCAAGTAAAGCTTTTTTTTCATCTTCTATGAATTTTTTTGCAATTGGCTTTGGTTTTTTGATAGCTTTTTGAATCTTGGGTGACTTTATTTTTAAGGGCTTTACCCCCTTTACTGCATCCCTAAATATATCATCTTCATCAGTCATTCTTTGAAAGAAACCTCTCCGCATCAAGTGCAGCCATACAGCCAGTGCCGGCGCTGGTTATTGCCTGTCTATAAACGTGGTCCTGAACATCCCCTGCGGCAAAAATACCAGGTATGCTAGTTTGTGTGAAGTTTCCATCTCTTCCATACTCTGTAACTATGTAACCATTTTCCATATTTAGTTGTTTTTGGAATAAGTCAGTATTCGGTTTATGGCCAATGGCAATAAAAACGCCTAATAAATTTATTTCTTTAATTTTATTTGAATCTACGTTTTTGATTTTAATTCCGGTAACCCCACTATCATCACCAATGACTTCATCAAGAGTTTTATGTAGCTCAAGCACTATTTTCCCTTCCTCAACCTTTTCATAAACCTTATCAACAAGAATTGCCTCTGCTCTAAATTTATCTCGACGATGAATTAATGTAACCTTACTTGCAATATTTGATAAGTAGAGAGCCTCTTCAACGGCTGTATTTCCACCTCCTACAACAGCCACTTCCTTTCCTTTATAAAAGAAACCATCACAGGTTGCGCAAGCTGAAACACCTTTCCCAAGAAATTTGTTTTCACTTTCGAGGCCAAGATACATTGCTGAAGCACCTGTAGAGATGATAAGAGAATCGCATGTATATTCAGATTCGTCCCCTATCAGGCGAAAAGGTTTTTTTTCTTTGGAAGGTTTAATAAGATCAGCTGTATGGATCTGATCAAAAATAATATTCGTGTTAAAGCGAAGGGCGTGCTTCTCAAATCGACTCATTAGATCAGGACCAAGAACACCATCAGCATCAGCAGGCCAATTGTCAACATCAGTTGTTGTCATTAGCTGACCACCTTGCTCAACACCCGTGATAAGTGTTGGTTTTAAATTTGCTCTAGCAGCGTAAATCGCCGCACTATAACCTGCTGGACCAGATCCTAGTATTATTAAGTTGGAATGTTTTGACATAAAAAGTTTACTCGATTTAATTTAAATTAGCATAATTTTAGATGAGCAATCAATATGAATCAAACATTAACTGAATACAAATTTATTATTTAATTCTCTATCAGTGCAATTAGTAAACATACTGATATAATTTTAATAACCAAATCGTAAAATTTAAAAATTGTTATTTACTAAAAAATCAAAAGCTGCCAATAAAAAAATTATTGAATC
>MDSY01021735.1_pt1 | contig 11061 bp, 11 predicted proteins | sample 811131 | NCBI WGS metagenome assembly MDSY01 (sample SAMN05326643, study PRJNA326480) | marine metagenome | isolation source: seawater | place: Atlantic Ocean: South West | collected 2010
CACCTGTCCATCCGACCAAGAATGCCATATAAGTATAACCACCAAAATAAATTCCACCTGCCATTGCAACGAATGATGCTCCTGACATCCAATCGGCTGCCGTAGCCATTCCGTTAAAGACTGTTGGAACTTGTCGACCAGCAACATAATATGCGTCGACTTGTACAGTTCTAGATAAATATCCAATCAATGCATATATACAAACTGTAAAAGCCACAAACAATATACCTATTGTCTTTGCAGTCATACCTGCTGATTCAGCAATAGCCATCAAAATAATGAATACTAAAAAACCACCAGTATATGTCCCATAAATTTTAGGTAAATTATCTATAAATTTTCCTTTAAACATTAATCGTCCTCCCCTCGTTCGATAAAGCCAAATTCTTCATCTATACTTTCTTGTTTATTAGCAAACCAAAATATTAGAACAACAAATGCTATAATAGATCCTTGAGCACACATGTAATATGCTAATGGGTAGCCAAGAAAACTAGCTGAATTTAAACTAGAACCAAACATGAAGATTAGATAACCGAAAACAAACCAAATAATTAATGTTACAATCATTAATCCCTTAGTTTTTTCCCAGTGCTTTTCTTTGTTTGACATTTTTATGCCTCCCTATAGGTTAAAAATGAAACCATACTATTTTGAAATAAGAATGGAAGTGTTAAAATAGTCAATAAATTAGAGTAAAAGTTGTAAAATATGATTTATAATGGGCATTAAATATAAACTAAAACTTAAAGATCTAAAAATTGAATATTTAAAAGAATATTTTTCACCAATATTAAAATATTTTAAAAAAAAAAAAAAAATTGAAAATTATTTTGATTTAAAAGAATTTATCCAAAAAAAATCTGCCTGGGTTAGCCAAGTTACTCTTTATGGATATTTAAAAACAAGAATGGGAGCAAAGTATGTTCTAATGTTTGAGGACGAAATATTTCTAAGTTCAATTAATAAAGCCAAATGGAATATTTATGTTGTAGCTTTACAAGATCTTACATTTTATACGATATCATATCTAAAAAATGAAAGAAATTTACATGATACAGAAAAATCAAAAGAAATATATTTTTCAATTTTAGAAGAAGAACTTAAAAATGAAATACCTAAAGAAATTTATGAAAAAGCAAAGAAAGAATTTTATGAAAGGTATTATAAAATAAATTGGATTGATTATTACAAGTTGCTACCATTTAATAATAGTGCAATGTCATTATATGATTGGTCTCCAATAGCAGAAGAATTGAAAACTTTAGATAAAAAAATTGTTTTGAATTCAATGATATTAAAATGGGATAATATTAAAACTGAATTTAAAAATCTTTTAAATTTTTAAATATTTTTTCTATTATTTACTAAATTTTTTACGACACTTGGATCTGCTAAAGTTGTGGTATCTCCTAATTGATCATACTCATTAGCTGCTATTTTTCTCAAAATTCTTCTCATAATTTTTCCGGATCTTGTTTTAGGTAGCCCTGGCGAAAATTGAATTAAGTCTGGAGTTGCTATTGCTCCAATTTGTTTTCTAACCCAAAGTTTAAGTTCTCTCTCTAAATCTAAAGAATGGTTTTCACCTGCATTTAAAGTTACATAACAATATAATCCATTTCCTTTTATATCATGTGGAAAACCCACTACAGCAGCTTCCGCAACTTTTGGATGCGCTACGAATGCACTTTCAATTTCTGCAGTTCCTAAATTATGTCCAGAGACAATAATTACATCGTCTACTCTTCCTGTTATCCAATAGTATCCATCTTTATCTCTCCTGCATCCATCTCCTGTAAAGTATTTACCATCAAATTGAGAAAAATAAGTATCTATGAATCTTTGATGATCTCCATAAACTGTTCTCATTTGACCTGGCCATGATTGAGCAATGCAAAGTCTACCTTCAGCTTCTCCTTTTAAAACTTTTCCACTTTTATCCACTATAACAGGTCTAATCCCAAAGAATGGCTTGGTTGCAGATCCAGGTTTTAAATTTATAGCCCCAGTTTGTGGACTAATTAATATTCCTCCAGTTTCTGTTTGCCACCATGTATCAACTATTGGGCATCTCGAATCTCCAACTGTTTTATAATACCACTGCCAAGCTTCCGGATTAATTGGTTCTCCCACTGTTCCTAATAATTTTAAAGTTTTTCTTGAAGTTTTTTTAACTGGCTTATCTCCTTCTTTCATAAGTGCTCTAATTGCAGTTGGTGCAGTATAAAATATATTTACTTTATGTTTATCGACTATCTGCCACCATCTTGAATTATCGGGATAGGTTGGAATTCCTTCAAACATTAATGTTGTAGCGCCATTCGAAAGTGGTCCATAAATTATATAACTATGTCCAGTAACCCATCCTATGTCAGCTGTGCACCAATAAACATCTTTTTGCTTATAATTAAAAATATATTGATGAGTCATCGATGCATAAACCATATAACCCCCAGTAGTATGCAAAACTCCTTTTGGTTTTCCTGTTGAGCCAGATGTGTATAGAATGAATAAGGGATCTTCTGCACTCATTTCCTCAGGCTCACATTTTGTAGATATGTTATCTATCATTTTGTGATACCAAATATCTCTACTTGGATCCCAATTAATTCTATTACCAGTCCTTTTAACTACTACACATTTTTTTACTTTAGGACAGTTAACTAAAGCTTCATCCATTATTGATTTTAAGTGAATTATTTTTCCTCCTCTCACACCTTCATCTGCTGTGATCACATAATCAGATTTGCAATCATTAATTCTTCCAGAAATACTATCAGGAGAAAATCCCCCAAATATAATAGAGTGAATTGCACCAATTCTTGCACATGCAAGCATTGTGTAAGCAAGTTCAGGAATCATTGTTAAATATATTGTAACTCTATCACCCTTTTTAATTCCAATCTCTTTAAGACCATTTGCAGCTTTTGACACTTCCTTGTGAAGTTCTTTATAAGAGATTTTTTTTTGAGTTTTTGGATCATCGCCTACCCAAATAATAGCAGTTTTGTCTTTGTTTTTTTTTAGGTGTCTATCGATACAATTAACAGAAGCATTTAATGTGCCATCATAAAACCATTTTATTTTAACATCAGATTTACTATACTTAACATCTTTAATTTTTGTATATGGTTTTATCCAAGTAATTCTTTTTCCTTCTTTTTTCCAGAAACTATCATTATCTTTAATAGAAGATTTATATTTTTTTTCATATTGAGATTTGTTAACAGTAGCTTTACTAATCCACTCTTTTTTAGTTTTATAAATTAATTCTTTTTTAATAAAAAATTTTGAAGTCTTTTTTTTAGAAAATTTTTTTCTATTTTTTTTCTTTATGGATTTTTTTTTAGTTTTGCTCTTTTTTTTAAACATGGATTTTTTTTTAAGTTATCTTACTCATCTTCAAAATAATTTTCCAGCTTTTAGTATCAATTGGCATTACAGATAGTCTACTCTGTCTGATCAAGGGCATGTCTTTTAAATATTTATTTTTTTTAATATTTTCAAGGGAAACAGGCGATTTTAGTTTAGTTTTAAACTTAACTTTTACCGCAACAAACTTTTTTGTTTTGTCTGTTGGGTCAATAAATGCAGTTTTTATAACCTCAACAATACCTACAATTTCTTTACCAATATTTGAGTGATAAAAAAAACAGAGATCACCTTTTTTCATTTTTCTCAAATTATTTGCCGCTTGATAATTTCTTACACCATCCCAATCAGTTCCTTTTGTGCCAGATTTAATTTGTTTATCAATGGACCAAACGTTAGGCTCAGATTTTAATAGAAAATAGGATCTTGCCATAATTTAATAATTAAATTTCTTTATCCACGGATTCAATATTGGAATAACATTAGACATTTTTTTTTCGTAATTTTTCCACTTCCCTATTGATGAAGAATAGATTGGTTTATTTACTTGATCATAGCTAGGAGTTGAAATTAAATTTCTCTTTTCTGCTGTTTTGTAAAATTTATATACATTATCTGACCATGGTACTTCTAAAAAATTAAAAATTTTTCTTACGGATTCATCAAAATTTAATACAATATCTTCATACTTTACAGCAAGATAGTTTACGGTCAGGTTTGTTTTATATTGAATCCATAAATTCATTAAACAGTCATATAAGTTAGCTGTATCTTTTAAATCTAAAAAATTTGCCATTGCATGATTAAGTTTAAAGCTTTGCATAAAACAACTTATAACACAATCACAAGGATGTCGTAGCGATAGAATAAATTTTGCATTAGGAAATATTCTAACGATTTCTCCAATATGTATTATGTTTAGTGGCATCTTATCTATATATATTTTTGAATTATCTCTAGAGCCTATGTATTTTTGTTCATTTTCAAAATAAACTTTTCTCATTTGATATATTTTTTTTTCATCAATATTTTTTAAATTATGAAAGTTTTCATTTATTATTTTGTTAAGAGATATGACAAAATTTCCTACTATAGGTTTTTCTTCTATAACTTCTATAGAAGGATGACTTCTTAATATAGTATCTAAAAGAGTTGTACCAGATCTTGGGAAACCAATTAAGAAAATTGGATTTTTTTCTAATACTTCTGGTTTAAAAATAGGCCATTTTTTAATCTCTGTATTTCTGAAAAAATTCAGCCTTTTTTCAATAACTTTTAAAGTTATATTTTTATCTATATCTATATTTTTAAAATTATAATTTATTTCATTTGTTTTTTTAAAATAAAAAAAAGCTTTTTCTGTATCATTATTTTTATCGTAACATTTTGCAAGTATTAAAGCTCTTAATCTTTCTCTATTGAATTGTTTTTCGTTAAATTGAATTTTTTCTAAATTTTCTATTGCCTCATTAAATTTTTGAATTTTATATAAATAAAAACCATAAAATAATTTTATAATAGGATTATTTTTAAATTGTGATTCGGCAATAACTATTATTTCTTTTAATTTTTCGTTCTGATTTGTTCTTTCAAATAAATCCATTAAATTATTATATGCTTCAAAATATTTCGGATTTATATTAATTGCATCTTGGTAATACTTTTTACTTTTTTCAATTTCTCCTAAACTTTTAAATAAGTTACCAAGATTTAAATATGCTGGAACATATTTAGCATTTATTTCAATTGATTTATTAAAAAAAGCTTCAGCTTTTTCAATTTCACCAGTATCTTTATATATCAATCCTAAAATATTATGTGCATCTTCTATGTTTGGATTTATGTCTATTGCTTTTTCTATATAGCTTAAAGCTTTTTCTCTGTCTCCTAGTTCTTTATATATCATTCCAAGGTTATTGTAGACTTCCGCAGCATTGGGATTTATTTCTAAAGCTCTTTCATAAAGATCTTTTGCTTCAATTAAATTATTTTTTTTATGTTTTTCTATTGCTAACTTTAATATTTCATTAAATTTTATAACGTTATTCATTTTTTAGTAATCAGTACTGAATTTAAATTTATATTTTTTTGTTTATAACAATTATTTAATTTATCTCGTATCAAAAAAATTTATCCATCCTTTATCTTTGTGACTAAAATTAAATAAATCAGAGTGAAATATTTCAGCTAATATTTCTATAGAGTCAATTAATCTTGGTCCAGGTCTATTAAAATATTGATTGCCATCTGTTATATAAAAATTCTTATTTTTAAATGCTTTTAATTTTTTCCAAAAAATATTTTTATCAAGTAATTTTTCTACTTCTTCTTTTGTTTTATTTAGATTGAAACCACAAGGTATAAATACTATGAAGTCTGGATCATAATTTTTTATGTCTTCAAATTTTATCCAATGTGAGTCTACTCCAATTTTACCCAAAATATTTTTACCTCCTGCTATTTCAACCATTTCTGGTATCCAATTTCCAGCAACCATTAATGGATCTATCCATTCTATACATAAAATTTTGGGTTTTTTTAATTTTTGTGTTTTTTTCTTAATATTGTTTAATCTAATCTCCAAATTATTTATTAATTGAAAGTTATATTCATTATCAACTTTTAAACTTTTGGCTACTCTCCTTATATCGTCAAAGACATCCTGTAGCATGTTAGGTTGTAAAGAAATTATTTTGGTATTTTCCCCTAAATATTTTCTAGTGATACTTTCCATCTCAGAAAAACTTACTGCACAAACATCGCAATGAGATTGAGTGACAATAAAATCCGGATTTAATTTTTTTAATTCTCCTACATCAACTTTATAAACTGACAAAGAGTTTTCTAAGATTGCTTCTATTTGTTTATGAATTTCAATACTGGTACCTTCAACATTAATTTTAGGCTCAGTAAGCTTTATAACTTTAGATAAATCTTTAGGAAAATCACATTCATGAGATCTTCCTATAATAGATTTTTTTTGTCCTAAAAATGCAATAATTTCAGTTGCGCTTGGTATTAGAGTAACAATTTTCATAAATATACTTTTATTTTAAGTTTTTTTAGATTTATAGTACAAACACTTGGCTGATGTTTAAGTAACCAATAATTCATCAAAGCTCTACTCCAGCACCTTTTAAAAATTTTGCACTTTCATCAAGAGGAAGTCTTGGACTTGCTGGTAAATCTAAACTATCAAATTGTTTAGCTTTAAATTTTTCTAATCCTACCATTGCAATCATTGCAGCATTATCACCACATAATTTAAGATCAGGGAAAATCGGATCAAAATTATTTTCACTACTGACTTTAATTAATTTTTCTCTTATTCCTTTATTTGCAGCAACGCCTCCAGCTACAACAAATGTACTTTTATTTTTAGAATTTATTTTTTTAAATTCTTCAATTGCAACCTTTGTCTTTGCGTATAAAATTTCTTCAATTGTTTTTTGAAATGAAGCAGCAAGATCAAATTTTTCTTGTTTAGTTTTAATTTTTTTTACAATTCTCAAAATTGCAGTTTTTAAACCAGCAAATGAAAGATTGCATCCACCTTTATTAATTATTGGTTTCGGAAGCACAAATTTATTTGCATCCCCGTTTTTAGAAAATTTTTCTAATTTTGGTCCTCCTGGAAATTCAATTCCTAAAAGTTTTGCAGTTTTGTCAAATGCTTCACCCAAAGCATCATCAATAGTTGTTCCAAGTCTTTTGTATTTTCCAAGTCCATTTACACTTAAATATTGACTGTGTCCTCCTGATATTAAAAGGAGCAAATAAGGATAATTAAGTTTTGAATTTAGTTTTGGACTTAATGCATGCCCTTCCAAATGATTTACACCTATAAAAGGAATATCAAGAGATGAAGACAAAGCTTTCCCAAAACTTAAACCAACATTTAAACAAACTATCAATCCAGGTCCAGCGGTTGCAGCAATTGCAGAAACTTTATTTAAACTAATGCCACTTTCTTTTATTGCTTTCTTTGAAATTAAATCAATTTTTTCAACATGAGATCTGGCAGCTAATTCTGGAACTACTCCACCAAATTCTTTGTGAACATCAAACTGGCTTGAAACAATATTAGATAATATTTTTGGAATACCACTATCATCATCTTGAATTATTGATACCGCAGTTTCATCGCAACTTGTTTCAATGCCTAATATTATTGGTTTTTTAGTCATAAAAAATTTTTTTAATTAATATAATTAAACTATAAGAATGTAATAAAAACAAAATTTATGAAAAAAGATAATATCACAATTGGTTCAAGAGGAAGTAAATTAGCTTTGATTTATGCTGAGAAAGTAAAAGCTAAGTTAAAAAAAGTGTTTTCTAATCATATAGAAATAAGAAAAATTGTAACTTCTGGTGATGAAAATCAAAAAGATAGACTTTCTAATTTAGGTGGCAAAGGATTATTTTCAAAAAAAATTGAAAATGAATTAATAGAAAATAAAATTGATATTGCTGTTCACGCATTAAAAGATATGCCTTCAATTGAAACGTATGGATTAAAAACAAATTATTTTTTAAAAAGAAATTCACCAAAGGAAATATTAATAAGCAATGGAAATATAAAATTTAAAGATCTTAAGCCAAGCGCTGTTGTTGGAACCTCATCCTACAGAAGAGAATATCAATTAAAAAATAAAAGATCAGATCTAACTTATAAGTTAATTAGAGGAAACGTAGATACAAGAATAAAAAAATTAGAACAAGGAAATTATGACGCAATTATTCTTTCTAAAGCTGGAGTAGAAGCATTAAATTTAAATAATAAAATTACAGAAGAATTTTCTACTGAGGAATTAATTCCTTGTGCAGGTCAAGGAATCATAGCTATACAATGTAGAGATGATGATGTTGTTATAAAAGAACTATTAGAAATTGTAAATGATAGTGAAAGCAGAATTTTAGCTAATACAGAAAGAGAAGTATTAAAAATTTTAGAAGGAGATTGTGATACTGCAATAGGTGTATTTTCATATATCGAAGGAAATAATGTTAGCTTGATTACAGAACTTTTTTCAGTGGATGGTAAACAAAGATATTTTATAAAGGATACAAAAAATATAGACTTAGCTAAAAAATTAGCCAGAGAATTAGGTGAAGCTCTTAAATTAAAGTCGAAAGGTTCTTACAAGAGATAAAAATGCATATTTTATTAACAAGACCATTGGAGGATTGTAAGGATTTAATTGTTAAATTTAAATCTTTGGGTCATAAAGTTTCACATCTGCCAGTTATAAAGGTTGAGTCATTAGAATATGAACAGCCCGATTTTAATAATTATAAAGGGATTATTTTTACAAGTGCAAATGCTGTTAAAAATTTAAATTTAATAAATCTAGATAAAAAAATTAATTGTTTTTGTGTAGGCTCTGCAACTGAAAAAATTGTAAAACAGAATGGTTTTCAAAATATTTTTTGTGCTGATGGAAATGTGAATAATTTAAAAGAAATTATTTTACAAAATTTTGATTATAATCAAGGAAAATTACTTTATATTAGTGGAGAAATAATTTCGTCCAGTCTTGATAGGGATTTAATTTTAGAAGGCTATTCTGTTAAAAGAATAGTTAACTATAATGTTATTCCAATTGATGAAATGAATGAGGAATTTGTTAAGGATATAAAGTCTTCAATTCCAGATATGATTTTTATTTACTCACAAAATAGTGCAAAAAATTATTTAAATTTATTGAAAAAATATAGTTTAACAGATATTTGGATGGATACTAATTTGATGTGTTTAGGAGAAAAAACCTCTCAAGTTTTAAATGAAATTAAATGGAAAAAAATATTTCTATTTAATCCTGGTGAAGAGGAATTTTTACTATATAAAATTTAAATATGGATGTTTTTAACAATTTTAAAGATCTTTTCTTGTCTGTTTGGCAAAAAGGTATTTTAGGTGTCAATTTTTATCAAATTATTATTGGCATTGGAATATTTTTTATATTTTTAATTTTTAGAGGTTTAATTAGCAAATTAATTATAAAAAAATTAGAATTAATTTCAAAAAGAACTACCAATAAACTTGATGATACTTTTGTTAAATCAATGGAAGGTCCTGCAAGATTTTTACCAATTGTTTTAGGAGTTTTTTTTGCAAGTTATTATATGTCATTTTCAGAAGAAACCAGATCATTTATTGATAATATTAATAGAACTTTAATTACAATCTTAATTTTTTGGATTATTCATCAAATTATAGAACCAATTTCTTATATTCTGAGTGGTCTAGATAAAATATTAACAAGAGAACTAATTGGCTGGATTATAAAATCATTAAAAATTTTAATATTTATATTAGGAGCTGCGGCAGTTCTTGAGTTATGGGGAATAAAAATAGGTCCAATTATTGCTGGTTTAGGTTTATTTGGTGTTGCTGTTGCATTAGGAGCTCAAGATTTATTTAAAAACTTAATTTCTGGAATTTTAGTATTAGTTGAGAAAAGATTTAAAATGGGAGATTGGATACTTGTAGAAGGAATAATTGAAGGCATTGTTGAAAGAATAGGTTTTAGATCAACGGTTATTAGAAAATTTGATAAATCTTTAGCAATTATTCCAAATTTTCAATTTGCAGAAAATGCTGTAATAAATGTTAGCCAAACTACAAATTGGTTAATAAGTTGGATAATAACTCTCCAATACGATACTACAGTGGACCAACTTAAGACAGTTAGAAATCAAATAGAGGAGCATATAAATAACAATAAAGATTTTGATACTTCCATAGGCCTTGCTGTAAGAGTCGATAAATTTTCTGATAGTTCAATAGATATGTATATTAGGTGTTTTAGTAAAACTAGTGAATGGGAAGAATGGCTTTCAGTTAAAGAAAAATTAGCACTAGAAATAAAACAGATCGTTGAAAAAAATGGGGCATCATTTGCTTTTCCTAGTCAGTCGATTTATGTTGAAAAAAAATGATAGCAATTTTTTATTTGGCTCTTCAATTATTAAAATTATATTCTTATGTTGTTATAGCTAATGTAATTATAAGTTGGTTAATTGCCTTTAATATTTTAAATACATCAAATAGATTTGTTTATTCAATCTTAGAATTTACTTATAAATTAACTGATCCAATTTATAATAAAATAAGAAGATTTTTACCCAATTTAGGAGCTTTTGATATATCCCCAATAATTCTTCTTTTGTTGATCTGGTTTATAGAAATGTGTATGAAGCTTTACGTGGCACCACTAATTTTTTAATTAAACATGATTTTAATAAACGGAAAAAAAATAGCAGCAGAACTTAGGGAAGATCTTAAGCAAGAAGTATTAGAACTAAAATCTAAGTATAATAAAGTACCTGGACTTACTGTTATTTTAATTGGAGATTTAACACCTAGTCAAATATACGTTCGTAACAAGGAAAAATCAGCAAATGAAGTAGGTTTAAAATCAGAAGTAATAAGATACCCAGACTCTGTAGAAGAAAAAACTGTTTTGGATAAAATAAAAGAGTTAAATAAGAATGATACCGTTTCAGGAATTTTAGTTCAGTTACCCTTACCAAAACATATAAATAAACAAAATGTTATTGAAGCAATTTTACCAAGTAAAGATGTTGATGGCTTTCATCCAATGAACGTTGGAAATCTTTCGTCAGGTTATGAAAGTTCAGTTCCTTGTACTCCTCTAGGATGTTATCTATTAATAAAAA
>MDSY01037015.1_pt1 | contig 11059 bp, 8 predicted proteins | sample 811131 | NCBI WGS metagenome assembly MDSY01 (sample SAMN05326643, study PRJNA326480) | marine metagenome | isolation source: seawater | place: Atlantic Ocean: South West | collected 2010
CACCACGCCACTCACACAGGCAATGCTCTCTCCGTTCTGGGCAACCGTGGTCAAATTAGTTACTGCCCCTGGCGCAAGCAAAATTAGCCGCTGCATTAATCTAGACGACTCCGGTAACAGCAAGGCCGTCTGTGAAAATGACAAGGAAAAGAACTCAGACAGTGACAAACCTAACCCCGACAACAGTTTCGCCAAAGACGACACCGACGGACTTACCTTGTCCTGCTCAATAGTGGAAATAACACTATTAGTCATGCCCGCCCGCTTGGCCAGTTCACGCTGAGAGAGCCCCATAAGGCTACGCAATTGCAGTATCCGCGCCCCTAAAGAAGCATCGGGAAATACCGGTTTTGTCATTGCGCACACTCCTTTTAGGTCATATCACCATAGGGGTTATCTATATCCAGGTTAACCGGTTGGACAAAACCTGGAACTTTTATGTTGTCAGTCGAAATTTCTATCTGAGTCTCGTCGATCATACCCTCACCAAAGCGATATATAGTTTGCAAATCACCGAGACTAGCTTTTATATCATAACTTTCAACGCAATCACGCGTCTCTTCGCGACGCAGAAGATAATCAGTAAAAACATCATTACCATAACGTTTTTTGAGCATACGATCAGCCACAGCTGGTGACATTACAGCCGCCGTGGCGTTGTTGCCCCCGAAACCTTTGGAGTTCAAAAAAGCCACTTCTGGTAAACATTCTGTGACATCAATATCAGACACCGACAATTGCAAGCGCGCAGCGTTAACATCTTCGGCCACCTTGTCGATGGTTTTGATACCAGGAATGTAACCATATTTAAACACTCCTAATGTCGCCATTAGCTGATCGGCACTAGCTGGTGCAAGAGAGTGACCCACGTAAGCCTTAACGGCCGATACTGGCCATTTTTTTATAGCAAAAGTTTCAGCCACGACATCAAATATCTTTGATTCAGTGACACGATTTTGTGGGGTACTGGATCCGTGAGCCTGAACAAATGAGCGCTCACGTACTGATTTATCACCGACGATGGCCTTAGCCGCAGCAACTGCTTTAGCCATAGTAATATAGTTACCTGCACCAGGAGCCGAAATAGATTTTTTATAACCGTCGGCATTAACAAATATGTCCGCTACGGCAGCATGAATATCCGCACCCAATTCCAGCGCTAATGCATCGTCCATTAGCACCACGTATTGACTTGACTCGGCAATAGTAAAACCACAATTCTCACCAAAGGGGCGACTGCTGCGGCGCGGATCAGTGGCATCGGTACCATCAAGCCTCGCCAATTTTTCCTCCGTTGCAAGAGCACCCATGGTGGCATAACCATCGACGATTTCAGCGGTAATAGGCGCCTCGGCGTTGCCCACTACCGCAACTCGAATACTACCCGACTGAATGTCTTCAACGGCAGCGCGCAAGTTGTAAAGAAAAGTGGCACAGGCCCCAATAGTCGCACCGGTGTGACCCACAGAGCCTATAACATAAGCGTTAACAAAGTCGGCCGGCATACTATTTAGACCCAACGGACACTGTTTGGTGGAAACTCGACCGCCCTTCAGACGGGATTGCAACATGCCGCCCAGACCATCCTGATCCAATTGACTCATAACATTGCCTGAGTAAACACCGATCTGATCAGGTTTGACACTATCAACCACTTTCTGCCATTCAACACCCAATGAGTTAATTGCATCGGAAGCACCTACTACCGCCATCTGTAACGCGCGCGGATGAAAACGCGCATTATAGTGATCGGCAGGGTCAAAACCTGCTGGCAATTGACCCGCCGACTTCACTCCGCACTCGCGATAACTGTCGACTTTAAATTCTGACTGACCTTTAATTTTTACCCGCACGCGGCCAGAATCAAGCTCCTCTACTGTCCAAGAGCCTGGCAGAGGCTCCGGTAATTGACGTTTGGTGGTTTCAAAGATCGCCGTTTGCTCGTTATCTAGAGTAACGCTTTTTTGCCAAAGCATAGCATCCACATCAAAATGCTTTGACTCGATGCGGCGAACCAAAGTGCCGGCTAACACCTGTTCAGAAAATGCAGCAACAGCCTCTTCTTGATTGTATTGCTTAGACTCTTGGTCGACGTAGACCCCGTCACAGAAACTGACCAACTTCATCAACACCGCTAAACCCAGCACAGTTTCGTTGCGCTCACGCTTTGGCAAGCTTTCAATAACCATTCGACGATAAGCATGATGGTTCGAGCTGCGACCAGCAGCACCAAAGCCACCGAAACCAGTAATAACGGGTAAAGGGATCATTTTTCAACTCTCAACGTAGAATTCAGCTATTTAACATTCAAGGACAGAAGCGCTACCGCCAAATATTGGAAATAACACCTTTAATTTTAAGCGATAACTAAGCCATAAACTCGTGATTATTAGCCAAAAACAATAATATAATAGCCAAAATCATTAAGAGCTTCATAATGAAAACCCATAACATCGTCTTCCTGCTGTGCGAAAACATGCTGAGCACCAGCCTTAGCCTACCGGTAGAAATGCTTAGGGCTGCGGAGGCAACAGCCATCGGTATGGGCAAACGAGAAATGTGCTTAAACATACGCACACTGGGGCTCACTGAGAATTCTGTTACTAGCCTGTCGGGTTTAAATATTCAGCCCGATTGTAAACTGGCTGATTTAGATATTGACGAGGTTGGCCCATGCGACCAGATATACTTGCCCGCACTATGGCGTAATCCCAAGCCCATTATTCGAAAAAACCCTGAATTATTGGCCTGGCTAAGACGCCAATATGAAGCTGGAGCGACCATATCAGCAGTAGGCACTGGCTGCTGCTTTATGGCCGAAGCCGGTATACTGGACGGTAAAGCTGCCACCACTCACTGGCATTACTTTGATCGCTTTCAACGCGATTATCCGCAAGTACATTTAAAAAGGCAGTATTTCATCACCCAAGCAGGCAACCTTTACTGCACCGCCAGCGTTAATGCACTAGCTGAGTTAACCGTGCACTTTATCCAGAGACTGTTTGGCCGACCTATTGCCCGTAATGTTGAACGGCACTTTTTTCACGAAATACGCTCATCATTTGAAACCAGCAGCTTCGATGAAGCCCGCGGCAGCAACCATCCCGATGAAGACATTGTTCAGATTCAAATTTGGCTACAAGATAATCTCAGTCGTGAGATACACATGCCGGTTGTCGCCGACCTGTTCGGTATGAGTCTTCGCAGTTTAAACCGTCGCTTTAAATCAGCGACGAATCAATCACCACTACAATTTTTACAAGAAGAGCGTATCGACAGCGCCAAGGATTTACTTCAAACCAGCAATTTAAGTATTGCAGAAGTAGCCTATCAGGTGGGATATCACGATGTTAGTCACTTTTCACAGCGCTTTAAAAAACTACTCGCAGCGAGTCCCAGCGAATACAGAAAAACTGTGCGTGCCAAACTGTTTAGCAATAACAAGCAAAACAATACGCCGTAAAAGTAGCTATATAGAGCAGCCCAGTATCGAAGCGATAGACATTAAGAAGAGGCTAAATTACGTCCTATAACTAAAACAATACACTAGTGAAGTAACTTTTTAGATTAACCCTTATTGGCATGAAGTAAATACTTTCACTCCGCGATTTCACCCATTTGAGAGCGTCGCGGGCAAAGCGCTGATTCCAATCAAGATCGGCCATAAAGCCCTCTGGAAAACTTACTTTATTGACGCGCTGCCAGTAACTCCTACTAGCTTCACCCAATACAGGACTCACCCCCCAGAAGATTTCAACCTGGCCAGACAATTCACGAAGTGCTTTGGCATATTGCTCCATTAAAGCCAGGTCAAAAAAGGGCTGAGTAAAAAAACCATCCGCGCCCGCCGCTAATTTTTCTTTCGCGTAGGCCACCTCAACATCCAACTGTGCGCGATAAGGGTCTATGGCCGCGTATACCTTTACCAAAGGTAACTCACGCTTAATGCAGGCAATGAGTTCGACGCTGCTAGTGTCAAAAAAACCAGACCCACCATCAACGGGTGGATCCCCCTTAACCACTAATAATTCATTTAAGCGATGGCGGCGAACATAGTTGATGAGCGTCCAGGGCTTAGATAGATCAAAATCGATAGCGCGCAAATGCGGTATGGCCGAATCAACATAATGCTTGGCTTGAGCACAACCTTGCCAAGAGCGCACAGGAAAACGCAGTAAGTCTGGAATATTTACCGTATTAAAGCCTTTATAAAGGTGAGACAACTGATATAAATCGGAATCTAAATAAGCAGCATCACGAGCAACTAATTCAATGGATATTCGCGTTTTTAATGGACGTTTCATTCGACAATACATTTAAAAGTTAAATTGCGGTTATTTAAACTAATACACTAGACGAGCATTTGCACCATTCGCTGATAAACTAAAGCTATCTATACAAGCTAAAGCAGGTAACCATTATGCCAAGCTACAAGAGTATTCTTATTGCCGTCGATTTAAGCGCTGAAAGCGAACAAGTCATACAAAAGAGCTTGCAGCTATACCCAAATCTTCAAGACAGAGTCCATCTTATTCATACCTCCGAGCACCTAATTACGGGCTACGGCCAACTAACCGGTAAAAATCACTGCGCAGCTGAGACCCATAGGCGCCAAGAAATATACCCCGTGCTCAAAAAACTTAGCGAGAAGTTTGGCATCCCTTGCAAAAACGTACATATAAGATTTGGTTGCCCAGCGGATGCTATCCATGAATTTGCTGAAAAGATAGAAGCTGATCTTATTGTCAGCGGCAGCCACGGTAAACATGGAATTCAGTTATTGTTGGGCTCCACAGCCAATAGTATTGTCCACGGCGCAAAGTGCGATGTACTAAGCGTGAGAATTTAGAATCAAGAAAACTGCTATCACCGCACATGCTATCCAACTAAAAATAGCAGTTAAACTCGGTAAACGTCCAGAGATTTCGGCGCCATTTACACTTCTTTTTTACTGCGGTGGAACTAAGCCAAATAAATAACAAAAGAGCGTTAAATACGCTTGCAATTTTTCCTCATAGGTCCAATATAAAACTCAAGAGCGCTCGATATACGTTGCAATATTTAGTGATTCCAAGCGATGGCCATCGCAATAACGGATCATTATTACTATAAGGTCTAAGGTAAATAGCTACTTAAAACATTGTTCTATAAGCAGCATATTTTGCTTTAGTTTAACGTTAGATAGAGGTACGCCAATGAAATCAGCAGTTAATGTTGTTTATCGTGATCTAGAATCATCCGCCGCACTCAATGCCATTATTGATAAAAAAGTCGCAAAGCTTTCACGCTTTTGTGACGGTATTCTCAGTAGCCGCGTAGTCATAGATATCCCACACAATCACAAACACAAAGGCAAAATGTTCCGAGCTTCCCTTGAACTCGATATGAAAGGTGCACCTTTAACTGTTCATTGTGATGACGAGTCTGTCCACATCGCGGTGCGTGACGCCTTTAGTAGTGCAGAAAGAACTTTAAAAAAGACTGCAGGGCGTAAACGTAATCGACGTGGTGAAAACTTAGACGCTGCACGGGCCACCGACACGCAAGATACAGATGGCGACATGATTTTCGACGATTATGAAGAAGATTCCACTCAACACTAGTCGTACTATTCAGTATTTTATTTATAGACCAAGTATTAAGTGTTTAAAGGCAGAGCTAAAGCTCTGCCTTTTTTGTTATTGCCAGTAGAAAAGCCTGTATAACTTCATTACCAGTTTCCGAAACGACGTTCCATTATTAAGTCGCCGGAGTCTTCAATACGCACCACATCCAATACATTATCTATAACCGTACTAATAAATCTCTGGAGACACTAACTATTAAAGCGCCTTAACCTAAGGAACTGGGAATTGAACATCGCAAGCCAGCCCCGCTGGCAGAGCCATTCCAGCATTGGGTACGGTAATGCGAACGCCAAATGTACCACTGGCTGCATCTATCACCTGATCCACAATATCGACCAAGCCAATAACAGTTTGTCCGGCGGCTATTATCGTCACTTGCATGCCTATTTCGACCTTGCCGTAACTTCTACCCTCAATAATGACCTCAGCATTAAGCGGATTCAGTGCAGCTAACTCAAGTACAGGCTCTGTTCCAACATACTCACCGATAGATACGTTCCGTTTAACCACTATTCCGTCAATTGGGCTGAGTATGGTGCGACGTTTGAGTTTTTCTTTAGACTCAAGAACTGCCATCACAGCTAGCTTTTGCTCAGTCAACAATTCGTCACGTTCAAAATCAGACAACAAGCCTTTTGATAATAAATCATGATTGCGCTCAAGCTTGCGGACAGCAAATTCTGCCTTAGCTTTAACCGATGCCAACTCAGCCTGCTCTAGACCATTCTCCAGAACAAGCAACTCCTGACCTTTTGTGACGGTGCCGCCTCTTTTGGCATTAACCGACCTAACAATCCCCGGCACCTGACTAGATACATCAATACTGCGGCTAGGTTCCAACAAACAGCTTAACTGAGACAGGTTCAAGTCCGTCGCATAAGTCGGCTGAAATGATATGGAAATTAAAAAAATTGGATAAATTATTTTCTTCATATGAAACTTTATTACACTCATTGAATTAGATTTTAGACCCGACAAAAGACAGTAATTCCTGTTGGTTTTCATCTTCTTTTAACAGTTGAACACGCGAACGCGCATGCTGTTTCTCCAGCAAATATTGCGCTCGAGACAATGCTTTTAAACATAATTTATTCGACAATCGAGACGAAATCGAAATTGGCAAAATGGCTTGAGAGAGTCGCTGTAACAACAACCAAAAATTACTTCGCTGCTTTAGCACTTTATCCTCGAGGGAAACTAAGACCTCTACGGATCCTCGATCCCCCATACGGGCACAGCGACCAAGCAGTTGCCGATCAATGCGTGATGCATCGTGAAATTCAGTTAGTATCACATGCAACCCTCCATTTTCTTCAACCTCAGTGCTAAGCTTAATATCAGTACCACGCCCCGCCATACTGGTGGCAATGGTGATTTTAGCTGCCAGCCCTGCCAGACTAATAATTTCAGCTTCATTACCGTCATGCCTAGCAGAGAGCAACTGATGAGGGATTTGAATGTGCTGCAAACGCTGACTTAATAGCTCAGATGCCTCAACAGAGGCTGTGCCAACCAATATCGCTCGGTTATTGCTATAAAGATTCTCAATGCGCGCAACAATCGCCTGCAGTTTTTCTTCGTTCCCCAAATAACTAACACTACCGAGATTTATACGTTTACTGGGCTTGTGCGAAGGAATTGCAACAACGGGCAAGGAGTACACTGACCATAGCTCAGATACTACTTCTGTGGCAGTACCCGTCATACCACCTAAGTGATTATAAAGACGAAAAAATTTTTGAAAACTCATGCGTGCCAATGTCTTCCGAGGTTTACTAAAATCACAATCCTCTTTGGCCTCAATCAATTGCTGCAGCCCTTGTTCCCAGGTCCGATCCGCCATGACTCGGCCAGTATGCTCGTCAATAATCTGGACCTTACCGTCGCGAATCAAATAATGCAGATCCAATTTGAAATTATAAAGCGCCATTAAAGCCTTACTAATAAGCTCCATACGGCGAATGCGACCAAGCCAATAGGGACCAAAGTCTCGACATAGTACATCTACCCTTTCCTCTCCTTGTGGCAAAAGTTCAATAGCTCCAGACACTTCATGGCGAACATAGTCTGCCTCAGACTCTAGGCTACGGGCGACTTCGATAGCTTGAGAGTATATTTTCTGCTGTTCTGGATCAGGCTCTTGCTCACCAGAAATAATCAGCGGCGTGCGCGCTTCATCCAATAGCACAGAGTCCGCTTCATCAACCACAGCAAAGTGCAGGCCTCGTAACATAAGATTGTCAGCGTATTCACCTCGACCTTGCAGGCGCTCACCGTGGAGCTGCAGAGGGCTGGTATGATTCTTTAGCACAAGTAAATCTTTCAAATAATCAAATACTAACTCAGTATTAGTGCAGTAAGTCACATCACAGCCGTAAGCCTGCTGCCGCTCAACCTTTGTTTTACCTCCTACAACACATCCCACACTGAGACCTAACATTTCATATACTGGCCGCATTGTCTCAGCATCACGCTCAGCCAAATAATCATTCACAGTAATAACATGTGAAGGAATCGAAGCTAATGCTGCGGTAGCCGCCGGCAAAATAGCCGCTAATGTCTTGCCTTCACCGGTTTGCATTTCGGCAACATTGCCGTGAAACATCACCAAACCACCGAGTAACTGACTATCAAAGTGATACATCCCAACGCTGCGACCAGAAGCTTCTCGTATTAATGCAAATGCTTGCGCTAATAGAGTGTCGGTACAGCCTTCGATTAAAAAATCGCGCCGTAAATTATTAGCTGAAAGAGTGATCTCCGAATCAGATAGCGCTGACAAGTGAGCGGATCTTGCGTGTATTTTGGGTAAAAAAAGCTGATAGCTTTTGTAAGAATTACGCCAAGGACGAAACAAGAAACCGACAGAACTGTGTGCCAACCGATCAGTTAGAGACAGTTTTTGCAGGTCTCGCTCTGGCCGAAAAAGGCCAGAATTTGGTTGCCGAATCGGCCGATTAAACATTAAGCTGCCTTAAGAAAACACGCCTTAAACCGCGATACCAACGATAGATTAAGGGTTCAGCATCGTGCTTAAATAACACATAAACCCGTTCATTAAGGCGCTGTTTAGGTACTTTCGGGGCTGATACCTCTATCTTAAAATAACGCCCGATAGCTTTTAAGCTTTCCGGCTCAGCAGGGTCCAAACCTATTAAACCTCCACCTTGAGTGGATAGAACTTCACTGGGTAGTTCCCGCGTAGAAGCGGGGACAATACGAGCCACCGAACCAGTAAAGAGCGCGCTCTCATCCGATACCAAGCGTAACTCTACTGACTGAGTTCGATTGCGTACTAAGTCAATAGAGTCCTCTGCTACCATAGTTGTAACTGGTAAGTCATTGACGTCAATAACATACCCAAGAACCTCTCCGCGCTCTATGTAACGGCCAAGTAAATCTTCGGTATTAGGCAAAACAAAAATGCCCTGTCGAGGACTTACAATCTTCAGAGATGCTTGTTTAAGAAGCTCTCGTGACAATTTCTGACGAGTATAACTAACTACCTCGCGAGCTAAAGCGGCATCCACACGATCTGATAATGCTGCTTTATAACGATACTCGGCCTCTTTAACTTGCGCCTCCAAAACGGCAACTTCACTCTCTATATCAGAGGCTCGCATTAACAATAATGGCGCACCCTTTTTAACTTTATCGCCTGAGGCGGAAGTAATACTATCAATAAAACCTGAAACTTCTGTTCGAACATAGGTATTTTCAGGTGCCGAGAAAACACCCTCAGCGTAGGTTGCATAGGGAAATGGAATAACGGCTAACAGCAATAAAAACATCGACGAAACTGACACAAATACAGCCGTAACCCTTTTACGTCTTAATACGAGGCTAGGGTCTCGAAATGGTTTAATCATTACACGCACAAATGGCCCCAGTACCGACAAGTAAAAAGACCATAAAGCTAAGAGCACACCAATAATAAAATATTTGGCCGCTACAAATAGTGAAATTGCCATCATGACGATCATGCGATAAATATAAGAAGTTATCGCATAGCTGACGAGCCAAATAGATTCGCGCTTACTAGCAGCATGGGAATCAATATCACGCACACCGAAAGCGTAGCGCTTGATTAAATAACCCAACTGCTGATTTCCACGCATCGCTAAATTAGGTATTTCTAAAAAATCAGCCAGCACATAATACGCATCAAAACGGAGCAGAGGGTTACCATTAAATAAAATCGTAGAAACTCCGGCTATTAACATAGTGTTGTAAGCGATAGCACGAGCGGTACCGGGTTCCATGCTTACCCAAAGAATCATCGCCAAAGAGGCAATGGCCGCTTCAACCATAATTCCGGATGCTCCCACAACCATACGCTGGTACTTATTGCGAAATGCTGAGGCGGCAGAGGCATCAACATAAGGTACGGGGAAAAACACCAAAAACATCACACCCATTTCATGTACTTCACCACCCCAGCGTTTTACCGCATAGGCATGCCCCATTTCATGAATAAGTTTAACCACAGGGTACACCAGCATAGTCAGTAAGATATTTTCAACTGACAAAACCTTATCGGACATATTGCTGGTTAAAGCATCAAAATGTATACCGGCCAGAATTAGAGCGTATACAACAACTCCGAACCAAACCAACAAGCCCAGTAAAGAATATATTGGCTTGACCCACTGCACCGTAGCGAAAAGAAATCGGTCGGGGTCACACAAAGGCAAGCGAATACTGAGTGGCGATTTTAATGTTTGCAGCAACTTTTTACGGGCAATTGTTTTATGGCGGTTGTGCAAGTTATCGATATCCGGTGATGCATCGGACTGCAACACATTTGCCCGGAACAGTTTCGACACCAAGTTGATAATTTCGTCCTGACTAGGCATATCATCGCCGAGTTTTTCGCAAGCTAACACCCAAATCTCTTGCAGCGATTTTTCGCCGTCCATCATGCCAATAATTTGGTAAGCTTCAGGAGAAAAGCGATGGAATTGCCCAGTCACAAAATCCTGCAATACGTACCAAAGAGAGCCTCGATATAGATGTCGATGAATAACAGCATGACGACGCAGACGAACCTTCAGATCGGCGACCAGATACCAACTCTGGCTGAATAAATTAGCGGCCACTTATGACCACCAGCGCCATAGAATGAGACGCAACCATTCGGACAATTCTCGCGTCCAAATACCCATTAAATTACGCTCATCAATATAAAGTTTACCTACGCCCTCCATACCCGGTCGCAAGAACTCATTTGAATCGGCAATTTTCGCCTCAACAGAAAAGTAACTAGCGCCATCTTTTGAGCGAGTTAACGGGGTGATTTTGGTCACCTCTATATCAAAAGGATCATCCGGTAATGCCGACAGATAAACTCTACCTTGCTGCTGTAATTGAATATCGGCAATTCGACTTTCTCTAACCAACAGTTCGACTCGATATTGGCCCAATGGTGACAA
>MDSY01155291.1_pt1 | contig 11055 bp, 8 predicted proteins | sample 811131 | NCBI WGS metagenome assembly MDSY01 (sample SAMN05326643, study PRJNA326480) | marine metagenome | isolation source: seawater | place: Atlantic Ocean: South West | collected 2010
GGAAATGGCGGACGGATGTTGCCTTTAGAAAACGATGTTGACAGACCGCTCGATCTTCCTCTTCTGAAAATTGAAACCCAAGGTGAGCAAGATGGTATTTTTAATTCAGAAGACGCCATTTTCTTTCATGCTTCTGGTGTTGATTCATGGAAATGGAGTGGTTCACTTCAGCGACTGGAGCACGAAAAGCACAATTGGTCAGACAGTGCTTATTACTACCTAAGAATAGATGGCCCTGCCAATCTCCTAGGAAGCAGAGTAGACACTCCGACTGTAAATAATCTGCCTGTTGCACAGGAGTTTTCAAAGCACATGGCGCGCAGCTTTCACGAGGTTGAATCGTACAATATTGCACAAAGTGGTAGGGAGTTTTATGGAGAACAGTTCACTTATTTAGGGAGTCAGATTTATGGATTCAGCTTCAACATGCCTAATCTTGTGGGTGACACAGGGTGGGTTGATGCTCGTGTTGCTGGAAGAACATTAGGTTCAACGAGTGATTTTACTTTGTTGTGCAATGGTGAAGAATCCCAAACCACCGACATTTCGCTCAGTGAGAGTTCTCTTCTTTTGGCCCAAAAAAGAATGCTTTCACTCGAAGTGGAAATGCCTGGAGATGGTGTTGATGTTCAATTGTCATTCACTCCAGGAAATGAATCAGCCCAAGGGTGGATAGATTATGTCAGGGTTCAAGCATGGCAGAACTTGGTGGTTTCGAGTGGACAGTTTTACATCAATGGGACACGCATTAATGCAGCAAGCAATTCAGCGAGATACACCTTAGGTAATGCTGCATCTGTTGATGCTGTATGGGATGTCACAAACCCATTAGAATCGATCAATGTTGATGTTGAAGCGTTGGGGACGGAATTGGCATTTAAAGCTCAAATGGACACAACGAGGAGGTTTGTGGCCTTTCGATACAACGCTGCCAATGAGGTTCGTGCATTGGGGCCCGTAGAGAATACCGATCTTCATGGTTTGGGCCCTTTGGATTTGGTTATCCTCACAGCTTTACCATTGGATTCTGCTGCTAGAAGATTAGCCATTCTTCACGCTGACAGGGGGCTGAGAGTTGCAGTTGTGAATCAACGCCAAGTTTTTAAAGCCTTTTCTTCGGGCTCGCCAGATCCCACGGCCATCAAAATGCTCATGATGATGTTGCGCGATCGAGCATTAACTACTGAAGATGAACCTCGTTATCTCACACTTATGGGAGATGGGACTTTTTTAAATCGAAATCTGAATCCCGATGGAATCAACCTGATCACCTTTCAAAGCTCGAATTCAGAGAGTACTGTTAACAGTTATGTAACAGATGACTATTTCGGACTTTTGGAAGATGGAATGGGTGAGTCACCAGGCGACAAACTCGCAATTGGAGTGGGAAGAATCCCAGCAACAGGTCTGTCTCAAGCATTGGGTTTTGTTTCAAAAGTAGAGACATATTTAGGTGCTTCGCTAGAATCATCGCCATCAGCTGAGTGCGAAGCAGGTGGAGAGTCTTCTGTTTTTGGATCTTGGAGAAACCGAATTGTTTTCGTGACCGATGATCAAGATGGCAACAACAATGACGGTTGGCGTCACATGTCTGACAGTGAAATACACTCTTCACGGGTTTCTCAAGAGCACAATGAATACGACATCATCAAAATCTATCCAGACTCATACATTCAAGAAGCTACTCCCGGTGGTGAAAGATATGATGCTGCTGAAGCTGAAATCGCTCGGAAAGTTCAAGAAGGTGCGCTTATCATTGACTATATTGGTCATGGTGGCGCAAGAGGTTGGGCTCACGAAAGGATTCTCAATACGACTACGATTAGAGAATGGACGAATAAAAAAAGATTGCCGGTGTTTATGACCGCAACCTGCGAGCTTTCTCGGTATGATGACCCTGAAGTAGAATCAGCAGGAGAAATGCTGATATTCAATCCGGATGGCGGATCGGTAGGAATGCTCACAACTACAAGAACTGTCTTTAGCGGGGGTAACCAAGAGTTAAATACAGCTTTTTTTAAGACAGTTCTGGATGAAGATTCTGGGACTGGTCAACGTCGTTGTTTGGGTGATATATGTAAGGATACAAAGAACAGCCCAGATGTCACAAGTCTTACAAACATGAGAAACTTCTCGCTTTTAGGAGACCCTGCTATGATGCTCGCTTATCCAGAGCACAACATTTTTTTCACACAAATCCCAGATACGATTAGGTCTTTAGATTTGGTGAAAATGACGGGTTATGTTGGGACTACTTCTGGAGACACCCTAGAGGAATTCAATGGTCAAATCTATCCAACAGTTTTTGACAAGAGATCTGAGTTAAGCACTCTAGATAATGACGCAGTGGCTGGAGAGTTTAATTACACGATGTACAGAAACATCATCCACAAAGGTCTTGCCAGTGTTGTCAATGGAATTTTTGAATTTGAATTTGTAGTCCCAAGAGACATTGACTATACCTATGGCAATGGAAGGGTGAGCTGCTACGCTATATCTGAAAACAACGAAGCAAAAACCGATGCGCATGGTGCTTCAGAATCATTTGTTATCGGAGGAACTTCGTCTTCGGTATCCATCGACGATTTGGGACCTGAGGTGTCATTGTACATTAACGACTCTTTGTTTGTTGCAGGTGGTGTCACAGGTGAAGACCCTTGGTTGTATGCCAGAGTTTATGACGAAAGTGGAATAAACACTGTAGGAAACGGTATTGGTCATGATTTAAAAGCGGTTTTGGATGAGTCTTATGATTCCCCGTATGTTTTAAACACATACTTCACTGCTGACCTCGATACATATAAGAGCGGAACGGTGAGATTCCCATTCAATGATTTGGAGGATGGAGAACACCTTTTGGAATTTAAGGTTTGGGATGTCCAAAACAACAGTGCAACTGCCCTCACCTCGTTCTTAGTCGTGAACTCATTGAATGTAGCTCTTGAGTCGGCGATTGCATATCCCAATCCTGCATCTTCTCATGTTTCATTCCGAGTTGAACACAATCAAGTTTGTCAGCTTGTAGAGGCTGAGGTTGAAGTGTACGATGCCTCAGGTCGCCAGGTCAAAGTGTTTACAAAAGATTTGGTTTCACATGGTAGTTTAACAGATGTTGCTTCATGGAATTTAATCGACGGGAGTGGTGCTGATGTCCCTGCTGGAATTTATTTATTTAAAATAAAAATCACGACAGAAAATGGGACATATGCGCAATATGGAAGTAAACTTGTCGTTGTAAGGCCCTAATCAAGAATCGGAGGCAGTACATTTGCCTGACGAATAAAACTATTTAATGACGCATACATTTCATTTACTTCACCTAACAGCTTTTACAGTTGTTTTAAATCTTTGGATAGGAACTGCTTCTGCGCAGTTAGACCCAGGTCAGGCAGCATCACTGGTACAGTTAAATACGATTACCACGGCCGTCCCATTTTTAATGATTGCGCCTGATTCAAGATCAGGAGCCCTTGGTGATGCAGGAGTTGCTCTTTCTCCTGATGGCAACAGCCTTCACTGGAACCCAGCGAAAATGGCGTTTTCTGAGAACGAACTTGAAATGAGTCTCAGTTACGCTCCATGGTTAAGGGCGTTGGTTGATGACATGAATCTTGCATATTTAACAATGAATCGCAAGATTAATAAAAGACAGGCTTATGGTTTAGGTTTGAGGTATTTCAGCCTTGGTAACATTACGTTTACAGATCAGGTTGGAACTACAATCAGAGATTTTCAGCCAGCTGAGCTAAGTCTTGATGCAGGCTTTTCTCAAAAATTTACCGATCAATTTAGTGGTGGATTTGCGGGTCGATTTGTTCATTCAAACTTAACAGGTGGAACCAGTGTGCTGGGGGCAGAGTCTAAGCCAGGAATTGCGGTAGCGGCTGATGTCAGTGTGTTTTATACAAATAAAAACGCAAATTGGGGAGGCAAAGACGGGACATTTAATTTCGGAATGAACATTTCTAACATTGGTTCTAAAATGAGCTACACTGAAACTGCAGCAAGGGATTTTATCCCAGCTAATCTCCGCTTAGGTGTAGCTTACAATATGGAGCTAGACGATTACAACGATATTACTTTTACAATTGATGGAAATAAACTTTTGGTACCTACGGCTCCTGTTTATGATCAGCAAGACGGGAATACGATTGTGAGTGGTTTTTCAAATGATGTAGGTACTGCTACCGGAATTGTACAATCTTTTTATGATGCTCCAGGTATTGTAGATTTCAATGATGATGGTACGTACGAGATTCTTCCCGGAAGTATCTTTCGTGAAGAGCTAAGAGAAATCAACCTTGGGGGTGGAATGGAGTACAACTTTGCGGATGTTTTTGCTTTTCGAGCGGGTTACTTCTACGAGCACTTTTCCAAGGGCAACAGGCAGTTCATTACTATGGGAGCTGGAATGAAATACACAGTTTTTACTATCGATTTAAGCTACCTGGTGAGTACAACTCAACAGAATCCTTTAGCAAATACACTTAGGTTTACCTTGAGGATGCAGTTTAGTGATTTGTCAGATGCAGCAACAGCTGTGAATTAATGGATATTAGAATTGGATACGGGTATGACGTTCACCGTTTAAAAGAGGGTGAAGAGTTGTGGATTGGCGGTGTTTTATTGCCTCACAGAAAGGGAGCAGTTGGTCATTCTGATGCCGATGTGCTCTTACATGCCATTTGTGATGCCATGTTTGGCGCTCTAGCGATGCGAGATATTGGCTATCACTTCCCAGACACAGATCCCGCTTACAAAGGCATTGATAGTAAAAAGCTACTTGTTGAAAGTTGGCAGAAAGTCTCAGATAAAGGATGGAAGATTGGGAATTTAGATACAACGATTTGTCTGCAAACTCCCAAGTTGTCTGCATCGATCGATTCTATGAGAGAGGTAATCGCTAATACACTTAGCATTGATCTTGATAAAGTCAGTATTAAAGCTACGACAACTGAGAAATTAGGTTTCGTTGGGACAGAAGATGGAATAAGCGCCCATGCTGTTGTTCTGTTAAATAAGAAAGAGTAAACACCCCTTCTTTATTTATAAATTGTGCTGTCCTCAAAATGATCAGGCTGAAGGTCTTCGTAGAAGTGAACACGAATAACAGCTGTGTCTCTCAACAAATCTAACTTTCCGATTTCAAGTGAGTGAATGTCCACACCAGTTCTTTCCTCCAAATCTGCTTTCAGTTCAACTCTTCTTCCAACGTGAATTAAATCAACACGGTCGTAAATAACAATTTTCGTAGTTAAATGCTTTACAAACCAAAGGCGTTCTAAGACAAATGCAAGCCCCCAAATCCCGACGTTGGCTACTGCAATAATTCCCCAGCCTGTTGCTTGGGGAGCCAGCGCATTAATCACGGCGAGCGTAATGACGATAAAGAGGTATGACATTTCTCGTATCGGAATCGCATCAGTTCGGTACCTGATAATGCTGAATATTGCGAACAATCCCAGAGCGAATCCCATTTCTATATCTACTCCGCTAAGAAGTGTGCAAAGGAAAAAAACGGAAGTTGAGACAAGCATGAAAGTAAAGACGTAGTCACGTCTTTTAGATGCCAGGTGGTAAATCATTCGCACAACAACCAAGCTAGATATTAGGTTAGCACCAAACCCAAGTAAAAGTGCTGTTAGAGGTGATAATTCTGCAGGAATCATTTTATTTTATTGCGTAATTAGCTCGTTTTATAACTTTAAGATTCGAAAGGTACGTTCTATGGGGCAAACGATTGTCAGCAGAAAGACGCCCGAGTACATATTTACTAATTTTAATTATTCTGCCTAATGGAGCTGTTCGCTCCGGTCTGTTTCTGAGAAATACAAACAAGGGTGACCTCCTGTCTGTTTCTTCTTGTTTTAACTCTACAATGCTGAGTCCTTGAAGCGGCTTGTAAACTTCATTTTGAATCGAAGTATAGGTTAAGTCTGTGTCGAATGTGATTCTTTCACCTCTGTTTAAATGAGCGATTGTGAAACGGGAGTAACGTATGTAAAGCACAGGGCCAAGATCAGATGCAAAGGGAACTCTCTCAGATAAAAAAAGCTTTTCAGAATCAGTTAGCGGAGAATCCCATTTTTCAGAAGTGCGTTTCACGCGAACTTTAACTGAGCGACCATGAACATTTTTCTCCTTGATCTCAAGGAAGCAAATGTTAGAATTAACATATGATCTTATTCTGATTTTGTATTTAATTTTTCTCTCTCTGATGTGGTCGTTAAGACAGATGTTGTCCGGTGTATCAAAATACAGATTTGCGTATTCAAATTTCCTGTTTCCATTGATTTCGAGGACCTTGTATTCTTTGTCTAATGTTTTTGAAATGGGGTCACACCAATCGTTTGGGATCAGAAATTTTTCTTCTCTTCTGTTCATTAAAGCAACAGATTCAAGACCTTGAAGGCCTATCGATTTGTAGGATGAAAAATAGTTTTTGATAACGAAGACAAATTATTCTTGTTGTTAGAGCTTGCGAATATACAAACGTTATATTTGCCTGATTATTTTATAGTGACAATTACAAGCTGATGGCTAAGAAGAACCTTACAAAGCTCCCCCATTCAGAGGAGGTGTACCGCAAGTGGTACAAAGACATGTACCTCATGCGAAAGTTTGAGGAAAAAAGTGGGCAACTGTATATCCAACAAAAGATTGGTGGATTTTGCCATCTGTACATAGGCCAAGAAGCAGTTTTATCTGGCATGGAAGAGGCTTTAAGGCCAACAGATCGTGTGATTACAGCTTATCGTGACCATGCACACCCGTTGGTGTTAGGTACCGATCCTAAAGTTGTAATGGCTGAACTTTTCGGGAAAGTTACAGGAAGTTCTAAGGGGAAAGGAGGATCGATGCACATGTTCGATAAGGAGAAAAATCTTTTTGGTGGCCATGGTATTGTAGGAGGCCAAATTGGTCTTGGTGCCGGAATCGCATTCGCTGATAAATACCGGAATGAAGACCACGTAACAATTTGTTTTATGGGAGATGGGGCATCGCGTCAAGGGATCCTTCACGAGACATTTAACATGTCGATGATTTGGAAGCTCCCTGTCATCTTTGTAATTGAGAATAATCAGTACGCCATGGGGACCAGTGTAGAGCGCACGACCAACGTTCACGATTTATCGAGGATGGGTGACAGTTATGACATGCCCTCTGAAACAATCAATGGGATGAGTCCAGAAGAAGTTTGTGCTGCAATTCAACGCGCTGCGAAAAGAGGTAGAAATGGAGATGGTCCAACGCTGTTAAATATCGAGACATACCGTTACAAAGGTCATTCAATGTCAGACCCACAGAAGTACAGAACGAAAGATGAGGTTGCTTCTTTCAAAGACCGCGATCCAGTCACATACGTGCGTGATGTTCTGTTAGCACAAAATTGGATGAGTGAAAAAGAACTCAAAGAAGTTGAGGCGGAAGTGAAAAAAGTTGTTGAGGAAGCTGTTAAGTTTGCTGAAGAAAGCCCCAAGCCCGAAGCCCATGAGTTATACGAGGATGTGTATACTCAGAAAGATTACCCATTTGTAAATGACTAATTACCGATTTAAAAGAACCACAACATGGCTGAGATAGTACGTATGCCTAAATTGAGTGATACAATGACCGAAGGAGTCGTTGCAGCTTGGCATAAAAAAGTAGGTGATGAGGTTGAGAGCGGAGAGCTTTTAGCTGAAATTGAAACAGATAAAGCAACGATGGAGTTTGAATCTTTTCAAGATGGTATTCTTTTACATATAGGTGTTGAGACTGGGGCTACTGCTCCCGTTGATAGTATACTTTGTGTTTTGGGAGAGAAGGGAGAAGATATTAAAGATCTTTTAGCAAATGATGAACAAGCAGCTCTTGTAACAGAGAGTGAACCTGTTTCATCTCCACCCGAAATCGTTGAGCCCCTTGCTCCAGTTGCCTCGGCACCTGTTCCTGAAATGAAGCCTGCAGTTACCCCTAGCCCTTCTAATACGACAGCACCAGCACCAGCAGCGCCGAATGCCAGAGTGATAGCATCGCCACTTGCAAAAAAGCTCGCTGAAAAATTGGGTCTAACGTTAGATAGAATTCCAGGATCAGGTGAAGGCGGTCGTGTTGTTAAGCGAGATGTAGAAAACTTTAAAATGGCCGGAGCGACCGGTATGCCTGTATTGACTCAAGAGAAATTTACTGAAGTGGGTGTGAGTCAAATGCGTAAAACCATTGCCCGACGCCTCGCGGAGAGTAAGTTTACAGCGCCTCATTTCTACCTTTCTATTTCTGTAGACATGACGAATGCAATGCAGGCCCGCAAAGCAATCAATGACCAAGGACTTTACAAGGTGTCGTTTAATGATATGGTTGTAAAGGCTACTGCTGTTGCTCTTCGTAAGAACCCTGAAGTGAATAGCAGTTGGTTGGAGGATAGAATTCGTTACAACGAACACGTAAATATCGGGGTTGCTGTAGCTGTTGAGGATGGACTTTTGGTTCCTGTTGTCAGGTTTGCTGATGGTAAATCTTTTGCCACTATAGGTCAAGAAGTAAGAGACTTTGCAGGTAGAGCTAAGGCAAAGACCTTGCAGCCGACAGATTGGGAGGGGTCAACGTTTACCATTTCGAACCTTGGGATGTATGGCATAGAAAACTTTACGGCAATCATTAACCCGCCTGATGCATGTATTCTAGCAATTGGAGGGATAAGTAATGTGCCAGTTGTGAAGAATGGAGAAGTGGTTCCGGGTCATGTTATGAAGGTAACTTTAAGCTGTGACCACAGAGTTGTAGATGGTGCGACAGGGTCCGCATTTCTTCAGGACTTCAAGAATTTACTTGAAAATCCTGTTCTGATGCTCGTATAACTGTACTTTTGAGAGGTAAATTGCCTTAGCAGCACTTGGTGCAATTACCGCGATGTCAATAAATCTTGATTCACCCATAGCATACCTGAAGGGAGTTGGACCCAAAAGGGCTGAACTTCTTAAGAGTGAGCTGGGTATTTTTTCTGTTTTCGATTTGTTACAACATCTGCCATTTAGATATGAAGACAGGTCTGTTTTCTATCCTATTTCCGACATTGAAGTTGAATCTACTGCATTTCAATTTAGAGGAAAGATAGTAAAAAAGGTCCTTTTAGGTGGAAAACGAGCAAGTCGACTTGTGGCGGTATTTACTGACGGAGAGGATAGTCTTGAGCTTGTTTGGTTTAAAGGAGCGAATAGAATGTTGAAGCAAGTGCCATTAAATACAGAGGTAGTCGTTTATGGCAAACCTTCAAATTATGGAGACAAGTGGCAATTGGCCCATCCAGAAGTTGAGCTTTTTGAGGCGTATGAGACACGGAAGAGCGGAGGATTTCACCCTGTATATTCATCTACTGAGAGGTTAACTGCTATGGGGCTCAACAGTGCGGGTTTGGCAAGGTTGCTAAGGGGTGCTATGTCTGAAGTAAAACGAGATATAGGTGAAACCTTGCCAGATCACTTGTTGTCTGAATTGCGACTTCCAAAACGCAGAGATGCTTTTGAAGAAGTTCACTCACCCAGCTCCCCACTTGAGGCAGACAGAGCATTAAAGAGACTTAGATTCGAAGAGTTACTTTATCTTCAGTTGGTATTGTTGCAACACAAAAGAACTGTTACTGTTGATTTACTTGGAGTGAAATTCGGTCAAGTAGGTACCCTTTTTCATGAATTCTTTAGTCATCATCTGCCGTTTGAATTGACAGGCGCCCAAAAGCGTGTGTTAAGAGAAATTAGAGCAGACATGAATACAGGCCACCACATGAACAGGCTGTTGCAGGGAGATGTTGGGAGTGGTAAAACAATTGTCGCACTGATGTCCGCTTTACTCGCCATTGACAATGGATTTCAGGCTTGTATTATGGCTCCGACAGAAATTCTCGCAAGACAGCATGCTGAGGGAATAAGTGATCTTTTGAAGGAGATGGATATTCGGGTTGAAATTATCACAGGTTCAACAAAAAAACGAGATAGAATTCCGATTTTAGAAGGGCTTTCTGACGGTCGTGTGAATTTGTTAATTGGCACTCATTCGTTAATTGAGCCTACTGTTGTTTTTAAAAACTTAGGTTTTGCGGTCATTGATGAGCAGCATAGGTTTGGGGTGGCACAGAGATCCAAGCTTTGGGCCAAGTCAAACCCACCACCTCATGTTTTAGTAATGACTGCTACACCTATCCCGAGAACTCTTGCAATGACTGCTTATGGAGACTTAGACACGAGTGTTCTGGATGAATTGCCGCCGGGAAGAAAGGAGATTAAAACTGTTCACAGAACGGATGGAGGAAGGCTGAAGGTCATGGATTTTGTTGAAAAGCAAATCGCTAAGGGGAAGCAGGTTTATATGGTTTTTCCACTTATTGAAGAGAGTGCTACCATGGACTATAAGGATCTTATGGATGGGTATGAGAGTGTCTCTAGACGATTCCCTCTACCTAAGTATAAAATTGGTATCGTGCATGGAAAGATGAAACCGGCTGACAAAGATATTGAGATGAAGCGATTCGTGAGAGGGGAATCACAGATTTTGGTTGCTACGACAGTGATCGAAGTGGGTGTAAATGTTCCCAATGCGACTCTGATGATTATTGAGAGTTCTGAACGTTTTGGATTAAGCCAGATGCACCAGCTTCGCGGTCGTGTAGGGCGGGGGGGTGATCAGAGTTATTGCATTCTCATGACCAAGGATGAATTCAGCAAAGAGGCCCGGCGCAGGCTCGAAACAATGTGCAGAACCAATGATGGCTTTGTCATTGCAGAGGTGGATATGGAGATTAGAGGGCCGGGCGATATTCTAGGAACACAACAAAGTGGAGTGCCTGATTTGAAGATGGCAGATCTGCTCAGAGATCGAGACTTAATGACCACAGCGAGGTATATGGCGCAAAGAGTTTTAGAGGAAGATCCTGCCATTGAGCTTCCAGCCCATCAGACTCTGAGAGTTAATTTAGATAGAATTAAAAAAGACAGGCCCAATTGGAGTCGGATTTCTTAAAGAATGTTTGAACTTAGAAGCATGAAAGTTTTACCCATTTTCTCGGTACTACTTGCGGCA
>MDSY01006252.1_pt1 | contig 11054 bp, 13 predicted proteins | sample 811131 | NCBI WGS metagenome assembly MDSY01 (sample SAMN05326643, study PRJNA326480) | marine metagenome | isolation source: seawater | place: Atlantic Ocean: South West | collected 2010
AGATAGGTATTCAACAACAGTTTTTCTCTCTTCACTCGATTCACCAATTGCTAAACCACCAATAGCATATCCATCAAAATCTAAATCAATCATTGATTTTGCTGATTGCTCTCTTAATGTAAGGTTCAATCCACCTTGCACAATTCCAAATAAGCTTTGAAGGGAGTTATTGTGGGTTGTTTTTGCTATTGATGCCCATTTTTTTGTAATTTCTATTGCTTGCTTTTGTTCATCATCTGGTTTTTCAACACTTATTAAACAATCAAATATCATAGCTATATCACTACCTAGTAAATTTTGAGTTCTAATAGATTCCTGTGGAGTAAGTTTAAAGTATGATCCATCGTAAACATTTTTAAATTCGACACCATCATCATAAAGCTTTGTTGGCAATGACCATGCCTGGAAACCACCTGAATCAGTAAGAATCAATTTTTCCCAATTCATGAATTTATGTAATCCACCATGTTCATTTATTATTTCAGCTCCTGGACGTAAATGTAAATGGTAAGCATTCGCCAAAAGAATCGATGTTTTATCTAAATACTCGTGGGGTGTTGATTTTATTGCCCCTCTAGTAGCAACAGGCATAAATGTAGGAGTTTCAACTACATTATTATTTAATGTAATCATTCCCGCTCTAGCTTTTTGATCAGTTTTAATTATTTGAAATTTCATTTATTTATAATTTTAAATAGTACAGCATCACCAAAACTCAAAAATTTTAAATTTCTATCAATTGCATATTTATAAAGCTCTTTCCATTTATCACCATATATTGCTTGAACAATTGAAATTAAAGTACTTTTGGGAGCATGAAAATTAGTAATTAAGAAGTCAGCAATATTAAATTTAAAACCTTTAGTGATGAACAAATCATTTGAACCTTTTAATTTGGAGTTAATAAAGGCATACTCTAATGCCCTTAACGTAGTAGTTCCAACGCAGTAAATTTTATAACCAATCTCTTTCTTTTTGACAATATTGTCAAATGTATTTTTATTAATTTCATAATTTTCAGAATGAATATTAAAGTCTTCTACATAATCCGTTGAAATTGGTTTAAAAGTACCTAGACCAATATCTAGATTTATATAATCTATCTCTATGCCTTTATTTGTCAATTTCTTAAAAATATTAGGTGTGAAATGTAAACCTGCTGTAGAAGATGCTGTTGAAAAACCTTTATTACTAAAAAAGTTTTTATAGTATTTGTATTTATGTTCCTCATCAGCAATATATGGCGGTAATGGAGTAATTCCATAATTTTGGATAATATCTAACACTGACATTGAAAATATAACCTCAAACTTGTCTTTTTCTTGAGAAACTAAAGTTAAATTAAAATTCTCAAGCAAAATTTCTTCATTAAGAATCTTTTTACCTCTTGTTTTTATCAAACATATTGCAGTGTTCTTGCCTAAAATTTCTAAAATAAAAATTTCAAATTGTCCATCGGTTTTAATTTTTCGTGTTTTGATTCTTACATCAATTACCTGTGAAGAGTTAAATAACAATAAAGATTTTGAATCAATTAATTTGTCTATATCCAAAAATTTGTATATTTCCTTTGTTGAAGCATCAAGAATTTTAGAGTCCTCAGGGTTGCTATATGGTTCTTGGGCTATAGATCCAACAGGCAGTTCATAATCTAAATCAGATACTGGTGTTTTGTTCAATTATTTGTTTAGTAAGTCAATAAACAATTCGTAAGACATAGAAACAACTTCGGGCATTCCATCATTACTACGTCTTTTATTTCCTGACTGTCTTTTTAATTTCTTCCAGAAAAGGACTGTATTTTTATCTCCAGACTTTTCTAACGCCTTTTCAAGTGATTGATGAATATTAAGATTCTGTCTTGATTTTGCTTCTATGAAATACTCAACTCCGTCGACAAACAGCTGTATATCGCCAAGGTCATTTGAACCACCCTCGGCAAACCTTTGAGCCTTCATTTTTGAATTTTTATTTAATCTTTTAACTATATTTGTTTCGTACGTAGTACCCTGTTTTTTTGCTTTGTTGACCACTAACTAATTGTAGCTAAATTTATTGTGATATTGCTTCATCTAGGAGTTTGTTATCAATATCAAAATTAGCATATACATTTTGTACATCATCTAAGTCTTCTAGAGCTTCAATTAATTTTGATAATTTGTTGAATGCATTTAGATCTAAATTAATAGAAGTAGATGGTAAATAAGCAACTTCTGAATTGACTAAGTTGAAGTCAGAAGTTCTGAATATTTCATCAATTTTTTGAAATTCAGATGGATTAAATTCAAAAGTTACCCCGTTTTCATTTTCTTGAATATCAATACAATCATTCTCAATTGCTATATCTATAATATTTTCCTTATATTCATCAAATTGGAAAATTGCTTTACGTGAAAACAAATAATTGACACTTCCCGGAGATCCAGTACTTCCATCATATTTATTGAATGTGGCTTTAACATCGGATGATGTTCTGTTTTTATTGTCTGTTAAGCATTCAACTAAAATAGCTACACCACTTGGCCCATAACCTTCATAGGTTATTTCATCAAATACACCTATAGATGAATCACCACTTATTCTCTTTAATGCATTTTCGATATTTGAATTTGGTACAGAATTTGATTTTGCTTTACTTATTGCTTGATATAAAGATGCATTATTATTTGGATCAGCGCCACCATTTTTGCCAGCAACTTCAATTGCTCTTATAAGTTTTGCAAAAAGTTTGCCTCTTTTAGCATCGTTAGCCCCTTTTTTTCTTTTTATTGTTGACCATTTAGAGTGTCCTGACATTTAATCCATCCTTTAGAAAATTTTTGAGCCATTTTAGATAAACATTATCATTTGTTAATTCTGGATGAAATGACAAACCAACAATGTTATTTTCATGAATTCCAACAATTTCATCATCTATTGAAGCAATTGGATTGACACTGTTACCATATGATATTATTTTTGGTGCTCTAATGAAACAATACATTTCTTTGTTACCATTAAATTCGACCAAGCCCTCAAAAGATTCGTTTTGTCTTCCATAGGCATTGCGTTCAACAACAGTATTTAAACATGCGATTGATGATTCTCCGTCAATAACATCTTTAGCTAAAAGAATTAATCCAGCACATGTCCCCAACGTTGGCATCCCATCATTAATTTTGATTTTAATTTTTTCGAATAAGTTATCATCTTTTTGAATTTTCATCATTGCTGTAGATTCACCACCAGGAAGAATTAAGGAATCTATGTTGTCAAGATCTTTAGCTGATTTTATTAATGTATATTCTTTGTCTATAAGCTCTAATGATTTAACATGATCAAAATAAGATCCTTGGAGAGCTAATACCCCAGTTTTCATTACCAACCTCTTTTGGCTAGTTTCTCCGTCTCATCTAAGTCGTCAATATTTAATCCAACCATTGGTTCGCCGAGTTCTTTAGATACTTCGACGAGTTTTTCAGGATTATCAAAGTTAGTAGTAGCGATAACAATAGCCTCGGCTCGTTCTTTTGGATCGCCACTTTTAAATATTCCAGAACCAACAAATACACCATCACAACCTAACTGCATCATTAAAGCTGCATCAGCAGGTGTTGCTATTCCACCAGCAGCAAAATTCACGACAGGTAATCTTTTAGTTTCATGTATTTCCTTAACAACTTCAAAAGGTGCTCTTATTTCTTTAGCAATTGACATTAGGCTATTTACATCTGCAGTATTAATCTTATTTATTCCATCTGTCATACTTCTCATGTGTCTCACAGCTTCAATAACATTTCCAGTTCCAGCTTCACCTTTAGTTCTAATCATTGCTGCACCTTCACCAATTCTTCTACAAGCTTCACCAATATCTGTAGCTCCGTTCACAAAGGGAGTTTTTATATCGTGTTTGTAAATATGATTTTTATCATCTGCGGGTGTTAAAACTTCACTTTCATCAATGAAATCTATTCCTAATGATTCGAGCATTTGAGCTTCAACAAAATGACCAATTCTTGCTTTAGCCATTACAGGGATAGAGACTGAGTCAATTACTTCTTGTATAGTTTCAACAGATGACATTCTAGCAACTCCACCTTCGGCACGTATATCAGCTGGTATACGCTCTAAAGCCATTACTGCTACTGCTCCAGATTTTTCAGCTATTATTGCTTGTTCAGCGTTAACCACATCCATGATTACTCCGCCCTTAAGCATTTCTGCTAACCCTTTTTTAATTTTAAAAGTTGATTCAATTTTCATAACACTAATAATAACTATAAATTTTTATAGACATAAATCCATTTTTGCAATACTTTATCCATACTGTAGTTATTAGAGATATGTTCAATTTGATTTAACCAAATTTTGCTCATATCTTCTTGGTCAAGCTTCTTAATTGTTTGCTTGAGATCTTGTAAGTTATTATTTTTAAAGAAAATTCCAGAATCATTTAATAGTAATTTAAATGCCTTAATATCTGAACATACAGCAACATTACCCTGATTTATTGCTTCTAGAATCGTAATACCAAAACTTTCAGATTTGTTATTTGTAGCAATATATATACCAACATTAGTTATCAATGATTTCTTAACTGTTTCTGATGGGTTCAAATGATAAGTAACAAAATTATTATCTGATATTTTATTTGTAATCACTTTAAATCTAGATTTCGATTCATAAAATTCAGCTAATTTAATGAACAATTTAAGGTTTTTTCTTTTTTCATTTCTGCCAATAAAAAGAAATCCATCTTTATCAACATATTTAATTTTTTTATTAATTTCAATCATATTTGGAATAATCGATATATCTTTGTTTAAAGCTTCAGCATTGTTTCTTGCTTCATTACTGACAGCTGTTGAGTACAAGTTTTTATTTCTAACGAATAAATATAAAAATTTAACACATGTTTTTATTAAAAATCCAATGTTTGCATGATGTGTAACAATAATCTTTTTTTTAGTGTGCAGTCTCCAAAACATAAAAGGAATGAATGGTTCATGTAGATGAATAACATCAGCCCAGGCAAATGCCTCTTTTATAAGTTTTTTATTAGGAAAAAAGGTTATAGGATTTTTGGATCCATTAAAGGGAATATCAAGTGCTTGTCCAATATCATAATCCAAGGATGAGGGACCAAGTATTTTGGTATCAATTCCTTTATTAATAAGCCCTTTTTTTAATAGCTTAACTTGGTTTTGGACACCGCCATAATTATTGAGATCATAAGGACAGATGAGTAAAACTTTAATATTCAACTGACCAAACAGGTTGTATGGAATGCCAATCATTAATATCCATAGAAATTATTTCCTCGAAACTTTTCGATAAAGTCCGTAATCCTTGTTGTATGCTTGTAGCCTCATTATCAAATAACGGAACATAAAAAGGTTTATGAAAGTAAAGTTTGTATCCTTTTCTTGTTTTTATCATTGCTGTGGGAACAATTGGTATCCCTGTTTTTAATGATAACCCAACTGGTCCTTTTGGAAACGAGGCAACATTTGAAAAGAATTCTACAGCAACACCAGACCTATTAACACTTCTATCAGAAAGTAAGCAGACATCTTTACCACTTTCTAATTTTTCAACAAGAGCACTAAAGGTATTTTGTCCTTTACCTCCAATTACAATCTCTATACCGAGACTTTCTCTTAACTTTTTAAACCAATTAAGAACATAAGTATTTGATAAGGGTTCTGCTACAGCTAAAAGGTTTAAATTAAGATTATTACCAGCTGGAATTGCAAATTCCCAATTTCCCATATGAGGTAGTGCAAGAATAAGTCCCGGGTATTGTTTTTTTAATTTTTTAATATAATCAAAATTTATGATTTCAATATTTTTTGACATATATTTATCAAAATTTCTTTTAGTTAACCACAGCGTCTCTAGCCAATATCTAGCATAATTTATTTTTACCAACAAAGGATTGTATTGTAATTCTTTAGGTTCAAATATATTTTTTCTTTTAAACAGCTTTGCTGAAGTTCTGAAGGTAAAAATAAAATATATTAGTCCGGTGGGAAATGCTAAAACACGAACAATATTAAAAGGTAAATTTTTAAATATTAAATGAAATAATCGTATAAGTAAATATTGAAATAGTTTCATTACAAATTCTTATATAGGATAATAAACCTTTGGTAAACAGTTACCCATAAAATTACATTGAAAAAATATACAACTGTGAACGGTAATGAAAATAACATGTAAATTACAGCAAAAATAACTCTCTCTGGTCTAGCTGCTATACCTACTTTATTATCAATTCCTAATGCTTCACCCCTAGCCCTAAGATATGGGACAAGTGATGAACCTGAAATTATCAAGAAAATTACAAATAGCTCTAAATCTGAATCAATATATTTAATAGCAACAACACTCCATATAAAGAGTTCACCAATTCTATCTATAAATGAATCAAGTAATGCGCCTTTATCTGACATCGTATTTGTTTTTCTAGCTAGTGGTCCATCGAGACCATCAATTGCACTTCCAAGAAAAATTACGATAGCGCCTAAAGTTTTAACGTCAATAAATAATAAATAGCATCCAACAGATACAACAAACAAACCGAGTATTGAAAGAATATTAGGTTTTAATCCAATGAATATACAAAATTTTATAAAAGGTGAAGCAAACTTTTCAGATTGCTCCTTTAAATACTTCTCAAGCATCTAATACATCTTCTGTGTAAACATCATTTATTAATTCAAGGTTATATGCATTTATTTCTACTATTGATTTTAACTTTGGAGGATTTTCATGACTATAAACTATTACAGTCCAGACAGGATTTAAAAATAAAGGCTTTACTTTGAATTCAAAAGTTAAAGCAATGGAGTAATAACCAATTGAATGTGAAATGATATCATCTAAATGTTCAATAATAGAATTTTGTTTTAATGAAATACGATTATCAATTAAATAAATAAATATGGCTACTAAAAACAATATCAAGGATGTTGAAGCAAAATTAATCCAATCAATAAAATAATTAAGTAATAAGTTTAAGAATGCTATCAATGATACTAAGTGTCCAAATCTTCTTCGACGAATTGGATCAGGAATAACATAGCTACCAACAGCTAGCGAATTTAAATCGTCAGGTACGTTCTGTTTTTGAACATCCTCTTCATTAATATTTATGCCTTCTGCCATTAGAGCTTAAACTTAGGAACTTTTAAAAGATTTTTAATTTGTTTAATTCCATCTTCTAACTTGATATCTTTTTGATTATCTTGACTATAAATATTTAACGCCATTGTACGTAAATTTACATCATTTTCTCCAATGATTATTGATACTGGTACTTTTTCTTTAGAAGCGTCGTGAATTTTTTCACCTAAACGTGTAGATCTATCATCGATTTCAAGTCTCACATTTTTCAATGATTTTACAATTTCTTCAACATAATTAGACACTTCACCGATTGTTAATATTTTTACTTGTACTGGGGCAAGCCAACCAGGAAAATGTCCTGCATAATTTTCAATCAATATTCCAGTAAATCTTTCTATAGAGCCTAATAATGCTCTGTGAATCATCACAGGTTTAATTCGTTTGTTATTTGAATCAACATATTGTAATTCAAAGTTATCTGGTTGTGAAAAATCCACTTGTATAGTTGATAATTGCCATCTTCGACCTATTGCATCCTTAACATGTAGATCAATTTTTGGTCCATAAAATGCCCCTTCTCCATGTGCAGTTATATAAGAAATATTTTGATTGTCTAGTGCTGAAGCCAAACTATCGGTTGCTTTATTCCAGTCATCATCATTTCCAATAGATTTTTCAGGTCTAGTTGATAAATCAGCTTCAATTGATTCAAAACCAAAAGCATTAAGTAGTTTTATTGAAAATGTTAAAAGATTTAAAATTTCATCTTCAATTTGATCATTTGTGCAAAAAATATGTGCATCATCTTGAGTAAAACCTCTTGCTCTTAACAAACCATGTAGAACGCCTGTTTTTTCAAATCTATATACAGAACCCAGTTCAAAAAACCGTAAAGGTAATTCTTTGTAAGATCTGATATCACTTTTATAAATTAAAATGTGAAAAGGACAATTCATAGGTTTTAAGTAGTATTCATCATCTTCATTGTCTTCATTTATTAAAGGTGGATACATTCCTTCTTTGTAATAATCAAGATGGCCAGAAGTTTCCCAAAGTATTGAGCGACCAATATGAGGTGTATATGCGTACTCATATCCATTTTCAGCATGTGCCTTTTTTGAATAATCCTCAATTAGTTGTCTTAATATTGATCCTTTAGGTTTCCACAAAAATTGACCTGGACCAATTTCATCTGTATTAACAAACAGATTTAATTCGTTACCTAGTTTTCTATGATCTCTTTTCTCAGCTTCTTTCTGACGTGCTAGATAATTATCTAAATCTTCTTTAGAAAACCAAGCTGTGCCATAAATTCTTTGTAGTTGTGGATTTGTTTCAATTCCACGCCAGTATGCTCCTGCTAATTTAGTCAATTTAAAATGACTTATTTGACTTGTGTTCAAAACATGGGGGCCCCTGCAAAGATCTTCGAAATTCTCATTCTTATAAATAGATATTTTATCTCCCTCAATTCCTTCAGAAGGATCCGCAGTAGCAATCAATTCTTGTTTAAATTGCTGGTCAATGAATTTTTTTTTGGCATTATCTATTGAAATTTCCTCACGAATAAAAACCTGATTTGATTTATTGATTCGTCTCATCTCATTTTCAATAGCTGTAAGATCACTTTCTTTAATGTTTTCTTTGAATAGAAAATCGTAATAAAAACCATCTTCTATTGACGGCCCTACTGCGAATTCAGTACCTGGAAAAAGATTAAGAACTGCTTGTGCAAGAACATGTGCTGCTGAATGTCTCAATGTATCTAGAGCATATTGATCTTGTTTTGTATAGATTTTACAATTTGAATCTTCTTTTATGACATAAGTTAGATCTTTCAACTCTCCATCGACCGCTATACACACAGCACTTTTCGCCAAACTATTACTAATAGATTTAGCTAATCCTATTCCATCAATATCTGAATCGAATTCTTTAATTGATTTATCTGGAAGAGTTATTTTTATCATTATATTTGTATATTAATTACGAATATATTCTACCTAAGAAACTATAAATTTTATTAACATCTGTTTTAATAAATACATGAAGAAAAATACGGATGTAGTAATTAAAAAAAATAAAATTACTGTTGTGTTCAAAAAGTTAATTAATAATCAAATTATTACACTCGAATTTACACCATTAAATAAATATCAACTAAATTGTACCAATATATCAATAACAAATATGTCAAAATCATTTCATATAAATTCAACAGATATAAGAAAAATCAATATTCATAATCTAGTAAAAACAAGTATTAAATTAATTGATAAAAATATTAAATTAGAAATCGCAAAATATAAGAAAATCGAAGCGAAATACTTGCCTACATTGAACAATAGAGATTTAATTCAAATTATAAATAAAAATAGTTATAAAAATAGAGATGAATTGTTGTCGGTATATTCACTTTTATATATAAATTTAGAAAGGGATTTTGGATCAAATATATCTGAAAAGATTTCAAAAAAAATTAAATATAAAGAAAGTTACGTTAAGAACTTAACAAAAGAATGCTTTAAAAATGGGTTTCTTGTTAATTCAAAACCAGGTTTAGCCGGTGGAATACTAAGTAATAAAAGTCTAAAAATTCTTAGTTATCTTTAATTGTTATTGAATTTATAATCACATCATTCAAAGGCTTGTCGGATGCATCAGTTTCAACCATTGCTATTTGATCAATTACATCCAAGCCTTGTGTTACTTTGCCGAAAATAGTGTACTGGTATGGTAAAGGATAGTCACTATGCATTATAAAAAATTGGCTTCCGTTGGTATTAGGTCCCCTATTTGCCATTGCTAATATTCCTTTTTCATAAGGCATTGGATTATTCAATTCATCACCAAATTCGTATCCAGGATATTTACCCATCTCACCATGACCTGTACCGCTAGGATCACCACCCTGAATCATAAAATCTTTTATTACACGATGAAAAATTATGTTGTTGTAGTAACCATCTTCAGATAATGCAACAAAGTTATTTACTGTATTTGGCGCAATATCTGTAAATAATTCTACAGTCATTAAACCTGAAGTTGTATTGATCTCGGCAGAATAACTTTTATTAACATCAATAGAAAATTCAGGTGGATTTTTGTAAGTTTTATCGTATGCCATAATTTCTTCCTCCATAGGTGTATTGTCTATTTCTAAATCAGTTTCATTTGTACCACAATAAATAAATACTAAGAAAATAAATAAAGAAATTTTTTTCATTATCGTTCTATATTAGTCAATCTTACTGTAGATCTTGCACAGACATCTCCATTATTAGATAGAATCGCTTCCCATATCTGTGATCTTTTGCCGAGCTTTATAGGTGTTGCTTCACAGATAATGGTTCCACTTCTTACAGCCTTGATAAAATCGGTGTTGTTATTAACACCTACCCATTGACCTTCTTGGGTAAAATAAGCTGCATATGAAATAGCTGCTTCTGCCATAGTATCAATCACTCCACCATGAACCATGCCCATGGGTTGTTTATGATATTCTTCAACATCAAGAGAACTCTTAATATAACTTTCTTTAATTTCTAATATTTTGTGACCTATAAAGGGATCAAAAGTGCCTTTAAGGAAATCATTATGATTCATGTTTTTCAAACACTTTCTTCAATCGTTGCTCGCCTGTACCTGATACAAACCACCATACGCCAATAAACGTGGTGACCAATAATAAACCGATTATTACATAAAAATAAACTAAGCCAAGATTTTTAGTATAGATTTGATAAGAGGAAAATAAAAATGTTCCAATACCATATGCTGTTATAAATAAAGTTACAAAGCTGAACCATGTAAATCCCTTACCTAAAATTGCAACAACGATCTTTTTATCATTAATAGGAAAAAAGTATTCATTTTCTAATTTATGAGCGATTAGAATTTCCTGATCAAATTCTTTATTTATTTCTGTTTCAATAAACTCTGTA
>MDSY01005883.1_pt1 | contig 11053 bp, 6 predicted proteins | sample 811131 | NCBI WGS metagenome assembly MDSY01 (sample SAMN05326643, study PRJNA326480) | marine metagenome | isolation source: seawater | place: Atlantic Ocean: South West | collected 2010
AGACGATCACGTTGCGCGGAAACCGGCGTGTTGGCGAGGGCGTCGTCCGTCGCCGCAGCCGCGCTCGGCGTCGGGGTCTCCGCCTGCGCCGCCGCGAGCGCGAGCACGCGCAGATCAGGTGCGGAGACGTCGATGTCAGCCGCATCGTCGCTATCGGTGTCGACGCCAGAGCTCTCAGCATTTTCGTGGCCTTCAGAGCTCTCGGGTGCGTCGTCGACAACACGTTCTGTGATGCTCGCGCGAAGCGCGTGCAGTTCGTTTTCAGTCGCGACGTGCGCCGCCGCCTCGCGTTCCAGCCGTTGCCGCAACTCCTCCATTTCTGCGTCGGTAGCACTCGCGGTTTCGTCGCGTGCAGATCCATCAGGTTGACCTTGGGTCACTTGCTCGTTTTGATTGGTGATCGTCGCCAAGGCGCTTTTTCCCGAAGCTTTTCCCGAAATTTCTTTCTCAAACGCCCTCGGCTTGCGCCCGACCCTCGCGATGCTCTGCATTTTGTCCAGCGGGTGCTCGATCGACTCGCTCACGTCCAAAACGCTGAAGTCAGTACACTCTGTAGGTGCGCGTGACCGATTTTCAACTGGGCTCCCGGTAGGCGACGGACCCGGCGACCACAAATCCACCGGCACGAAACTCGACGTGGTGTACATGCTCCCTCCCTTTGGGCCGTTTGCGACGCGGGTCACCGCGTCAACGCCCACCGCGCCTGTACTTCCGGAATCCGCCGTATTCGCGGCTTGCCACAGGCCCGACGAAAACGGCGCGGCAGGTACCGCGGACGCGAGGTACGAATGCAGCCCTTTTCCCGTTCCCTCGCCCAGCAGCCTGAGCAAGTCAGGACATAGCTCTCCGGCGTCGTTTCGAAACAGCGACGTTCGCGCCGTCGCCGACCACGCCGCGGTGGACGCGCCTTCGTCATCCAGCGCGGCTAATCGGGGCAGCGCGAACGCGATCACGGCTCTTGGTTCGAACCCACAGCTCGCCGCGAACGCGAAAAGCGGGTTTCCCCGTAAAATTAGAGACACCAAGTTGGCGCACGGCGCGAGGTGTTTGATTTCTGAAACGTCTATCAGCTCGTTGTACCCGAGATTTAGCACTCGCAGGGCGTTCGGTAGCTTCGAGGACGCGCCGTGAAGCGTGCTAATGGCGTTGTGTGACAAGTCGCAATGCGTCAGTTTCCCGCATAACGATATATCTCCCAACGTTTCGCACGCGTTGTGCGATACGTCAAGGGTTTCAAGCGACCTCTGATGGTCCAGCCCTTCGATGGTCGATATGCAATTGTTCGCCAAAGATACGTGAGCCAGGCGAAGGCACCCGCCCAGTCCGGCGATGGCCATCAGCGAGTTGTGGCTCGCATCAAGGGTCGTAAGGTTCACGTTCTGCGCTAAATCCAAGCGCACCAAGCGGTTGCTGCTGACGTTTAAGGACTCCAAACAGGGCAAGTGCTCCAGCCCATTGAGCTTGAGCAACGCGTTGGATGACAAGTTCAACGCCCGGACGTGCCGTGTGAGATTTAGGGGCACATAACGCAGGTCGGGGAGCGCTCGGAGCGAGTGATGTGACCAGTCAAGCGCAGCCTGCTCCTTACGTGTGTGATGCGGAGGGTGCCGAGATCCACGCGAGGGCGGGCCCGGCGCACCATCGACCGCGGGCGCCACGTCCGTCATGGTCGCGCGCCCGATTGTAAACTCGGGTGGACCAAACGGCTCAAAAAGAAGTCAGAATTTTGGCGTTTTTTTTCGACGAATCGCTTTCAACTACTACACTACGTCACCTCGCGTCCGTCCATCACGCTCGGCGGCGCCTCGCATCCAACTAAATTGAACAGACCGTCGTGGTCCACGAACCGCACTCCGTCCTGGAGCTCGGCCCTGACTTTGTCCGCATGCAGCGCAGGGGTCCAGGAGGCGAACTGCGCGGTGAACGCGGAGGTTTGCGGCAATCCGCTCGACGCCACCCTGGTGAGTTCCGCTAACGAAGCGTCCACTAAGTGCCACCGTTGGTGCGGCTGCTCACGCTCGTGCATCATCGCAGCTACAGCAAGACCTCGGGCGCTTCCGTACTCAGCGCCGACCACTCTACACTTGCGTTTGCTCTTGTTTTCACGCTCACTCTCGGCCGCGTCTTCGTCATCCGGCTCTACCTCAACGCCCAGGTGCGTTAAAACCTCGCTGCACTGCTTGGCGCTCCGCCCCGGTCCCCCGAGCACCACAACTTCGTGACCTCGTTTGACACAGGCCTCGATGAACTCCAGCGCGCCGTGGTGCAGGTTGTGGCTGCGGAGCCATGTTTCCTTCGGGTTGAGGTTTGCTTCATTCACGTTTTCTTCCATTTCGGTGTCGTCGGTATCGTCATCCTCATCTTCGTCGTCCGCACCCGTATCATCCTGCGACAGATTTATGCACCCGACGCTGAACTCTTCGCGGACGTCATTGACTACGCTCTGTAGCCCCGCGGGCTGCACAGTCCGTCCCTCCCACCCTATATTTGTCTCTAACTCCACGCCGAACTTGATGGAGGCGTGCAGCTTGATTTCGTCCCACCCCGCGACCACCTCTCGTAGGTTCAGCGGCCTCGTTCGCATTCCGTTACGAAGACGTTCATTTTCTTTTTTATATTCTTCACGTCGCTTCGCGAGTTGTTGTTCCCGTTCCGCTTTCTGCTCTTCCAGCTTTTCCCTCTGTTTCGTAGTCACCGCGCGTTCCATCTTTTGATTCTCAGCAGCTTCCATCTTGAGCCGCTTTTGTTTCCGGTCTTTCAACTCCAAACGGAATCGCGTCCTCGCTGCTAAGTTTTCCTCCGCCATCACCCGGACCATCAGCGCAGCTTCGAAGGAACTGGACTCTTCAAGACACGGCGCAAGCATGGCGAACACGTCCGCGTAGTCACTCGCCGAGCCTGGGATCTTCTCGGGCCAGAAACGCCGGGCTGCTTCGAAGGCAACGAGACTCACCTCGGCTGTCGCATCCACTAGTGCATCAAATGAGCAACACACGACATGTTGGGTTTTGACGCTTGTCTCCGTCTCCGCCACGTCCGCGGAAGCGGCGCGGGGGATACCCTCGCGCGCACGCACGCACGGTGCGGATCGACGACGAAGCCCTAGATGGACGGCGACCGTCCCGTAGGACGGTGCATGCCCGCGACACGCCATCGCGGTAGTGACGGAATGACAACTCAGCAACACGTATTTGGCGCGGATTTTGGCTGACCCTAAATCTCTCCAGCCCGTTTGCCGCCGCAGTCCAGTCCGCGCCTACGTCCGTACGCCGAGCTTGTTGTTCGCCGCGACGTGGCCTGCGGTGCGTGCCGGGGACCGGCGAGTCGCATGAGCAAGTCATGCAAGGGCATGCTCGAGGACATGCTTAAGTGCGTCGAGGAGACTGATTGCGTGAAGAAAAACACGCTAAAGGCGTGCGTGAAGGACGGGAAGCTGTTCCCGTCGCAGTGCCAGACCCAGAGGGAGGTGTACCTGTCCTGCAAACGAGGGCAGTTTGACATGCGCAGTCGTTTAAGAGGCAACAAAGGGTATTGAAACGCACACGACCAGGACGACGCGGTCTTGATAGAATAGAACAAGTGGGTTCCCTTCGATCCACGAAAATACAAAAGGGCTTTCCAGATTACTTACGGGTTGGCGATGTCGGCGACGGCTGTGCGGTGGGTCGTGCCATCCCGCGGGGTTCCAACGTGCGCTCGGCGCCGATCGCTATGTGAGCGCGTGCGTAGCAGTCGTGTAGCGAGAAGTGCGCCTGAGCGCGCGGAGGTTACCGCTTCGTCGCCGGCGGACGAGAATCTCGAGAAGCTGGAAGAGAGCGACGAACCCGAGCCCGCTATTTTCGTCGGCTGCGTGACTCTTTTGGACGACGCGCTCGTGGCGTGCGCAGCGTTGAGGGTGCAATGCTTTTACCGGTACGACCATGAAACTCGGGACCCGAGCGGCGCGCTTTTGTTCGGGGAGGCTTCCGAAAACGCGCGGCGGGTGTGGCAGAAAAGACATCTTGAAGCCGAGGTGAACCGAGGTCGGCGGTTGAGCGATTTAGGCATGCGCGTCTCGTCGTTTGCGGCCACCACTAGGGCGCCGTGCGACGAGACCATTTCCTACGAGTTGGAACTGTTGACCGCTACGGAGAGATCTGAAGCCGCTCGCTGGGACCTCAACGCACCGATAGGTGGCGAGGTTTCGTCGCTCGATTCCAACGATCGATCGAAAAGTAAAAAGTTTGATTCCGAGAAGAAATACTCGGACGTACCGGTGCGGTGCTTGATTCCGAAAAGCACGCACTCCTTATCAAACGAACCACAAAAAGAAGTAGTCGGTACCGTAGACCTTCACGTCGGCGCGCGGCTTCCCGGTGAGTTCCTGGAAGGGTCGTTGCCACGAAGGGCGGGCGGCGGTACGGAAGACGACCGGGACGAAGGGTTAACTGTGAAAATAATCGGCAAAGCGCAGCCTTGTGGCGAAGAAATGAATCCCGAAAGTATCGATGCTGGCACAAACACAGGCACCGTTGACGTCGCAGTCGCCGCAGTGGCTGCGTTCGCCCAGGTTGCGACGGTGGATGACTCCGTCGTGGCGGCCAGTTCGAGTCTGTTTCACCACGGTAACGCCGCGCTTCCCTTGACTCCCCCGGTTGACGGCGGCGAGGGGTATGCGGGCGGCGGCGCTCTTGACGGGAAAAGAGCGTACGCGTTCAACGTGTGCGTCGCCGTGCATAGACGAAGACATGGAGTCGCGAAACGGCTGTTAAACGCAGCGCACCAAAGCGCCAAGGACAAGGGCGTTTTGTACGTGTACTGCCACGTCGAGAAGGACAACGAAAAAGCTCGAAACTTGTACGAAAGCGTGGGGTACGTCCCTGAAAAGGAAGAGAGCGACTGGTTAGCGGGGAAATTGGGACGACCGCCGCGGGTGTTGATGCGGAAGAAAATATAGAATAGCGTTTGTGGATATGAACACGGATAACTCTCTTGACGCGTATATAACTTTGCTCGCGGTAACTGTCGGCGGGGAGAATCAAATGCAGAACAAGAAAAACAGCGGGAGGCGACAGGGCGCGTTTTATTTAGGCGTTTTCCGAGAAAGAACGCCACATCGCGCGGCACCGCGGCACCGCGGCAACGGAGGCGCGCTAGACGGGCGCATCCCGGTGTTGTTCGGTACACCATGCGCGGTGTCGACGATGACGACGCAGAATCGGGTGTGTCCTCGGTGCGGGTCCGGGCGTCGTCGCTGACATCCAAGTCCCCATGTGATAAGAAGGAAAAGCGGTTCCCTCGGTTGGCCGAGATCAGGGCGGCTGATATGTTGGAGAGGAAGTGCAGCCGAACCGCTGGCCGCGTTTCTCACGACGCCAATTGTGATGAGCCCAATAACCACTCTCCTCAAATATCTCCCTCCATGGCAAGTCCCTATCCCGACTCGGATGGCCCGGAAGGCGCGTACTTTTCAGAGCCCGACTTTTCGAGCACATGCAATCGCCGATTGCTGTTTCACGCGACGCGGGATGCGCGACACCGCTCCTTCCCCCCGGATAAGTCGTTGGCCGCAGTGTTTCGCGACACCATGAACCCAGGCCATCTTGTCCCGAGCGGTCGATCCCGACGGCGACGCAAAAGCCAAAAAGGCTCGATACGTCGCATGGACAGCGGAAAGTTGTTATGCCTGGGAAGCGAAGTTTCCATGAAAGCGCTTTCCCTGGCGAACCTGGCGAACTTAGTCGCCGCGGTGAGCTCGTCGCAGTCGCCGAATTTCCGGAGACACGTCGTGGCGGCTGGGAAACTGGAAAAACAGTTCCCGTACAAATTCAATAGCAGCAAAGATAATTGTGTGAAGCTTGAGGATTTGGCCGAGAACGAGAATGAGTGTGACGAAAAACCGGCGAACAGAAAAAAGAAAAAACAGAGTATTTCAAGTCTCCTTCTGAGATGGTACGTAACCTTGTTTCCAAACGGAATCGTCGCGTCTGACCCGAGAGCCGCGCGTGTCGTGGCGTGGGAAATCGTGTTGATTCTCTCTTTATCTGCGTTGATCGTGTTCGTGCCGGTGGAGTTGGCGTACGTCAACTACGAGCCAAAAAACGCGTGGCGTCCGGAGTCGAAGTTCGCGAACGTTTTATTCATAGTCGCCCGATTATTCGACGCGATTTTTTTCCTCGACGTTTTGATAAACTTCTTCACTGGGTTTTACCACGAGCACACCAGGGCGTACATCACGAGTCTATCAGACGTGGTGCCAAAGTACCTCGGTAGCTGGTTCGTAGTGGACGTTTTATCGTTAGTGCCGTTCGAGTTGCTAATGCGACACGGCCGCGTATTGAGGTTAGTAAAGCTTGCGAAGCTGAAAAGCCTGGCCGGCCACGTGCGCGTAACTCGGCTGTGCCGCGTTGACATGCACATGGTCGAGCTGGTGCAGCACGTGTACTTGGCGTGCGCGGTGATACACGTAGTGTGCTGCGGCTGGAGTTTCGTGTTGCTTTATCAAGAGAACTCCGCGCACCTGCCTTTCGCGTTACGGGACATGAAGGACGCGTACGAGCTCGGCTTCGACGAAAATACAAATGAACCCACGTCGTGGGTCGCCGCGAATGACGTGCGCGGCGGGCCGTTCGAGTTTTACGTCGCCGCGCTGCAGCTTCTTTTCCAAGGCGAGATGACGTGTAGCACGTTAATGGAGCGGTGTTTACTGGTGGTGTCCATGGCAATACTCTACGGTTTGTTAATATTTATATTAACCGAAGTAATGGTTCTTCTTGGAGAGATCACGTCCATGAGCGGGCGGTACCGCACGCTCGCGCGGGATATGAACACGATGATGCGCGACCACGGTTTCCCGGCGCCGCTGCGACACCGTATGCGTTCATATTTGCGGTTCCGGCACATGCAGACCGCCGTTGCAGCAGGGGGCTTGGTCAACGCCCCAGTAGAAACCGGGGTGTTACAGATGTTGAGCCCTACGTTGCGCAACGAGGCAGTTTTGGCGATGAACAAAGCCAACGTCGCATCCGTGCCGCTGTTCAGACAATGCGGCGTACCGCCCGACGCGATACTCGAGCTATCCGTAAATGCGGTGGTGCAGGTGTACGCTGGCCATGAGTTCATTTTCCGAACCGGTGAGCACGCTTTGTTTGTGAACTGTATTTCAAAAGGCTTAGTAATGGCGAAAGGACAGCTGCTGCGGTGCGGGGGTACGTTTGGAAAAGAAGCAGTGCTTGAGTTGAAGGGCAGATATACAGGGAGCGCGTTTACGCTAGCAAACACCACCGTGGTGCACCTCTCGTCGCACTCGTTTTACTCAATGTTCAAGAAGTACCCTGGCGTGGAGGCTACTGTGCGGAAGGTCGTGTCGCAGCGCATGGCACGAGACGCGTTGATGGCGTACGCCAGGTACATGCGTGCGATCGACGCCGGCCGGGGGGAACAGTTTCGAAAGAATATCTTCAACATTGGGTTCTCGCGGACTATGTTCGCGCGCATGTTCCTCACCCGCAGTAACTCCATTCACGAGTTCTTGACGATGGAGAGGTTGGTAGTGCAGATGCAGCGGGCGTGGAGACAGCGGGTGGCGCAAAGACGGCGGCACGAGGAGAAGCTACGTGCTAGGGCGGAGAGAGCGGGTATAACCCCGGTGGTGGACCGAAGAAACGAACACAACGGTTTTCGTTTTCTGGATTTCGGCGACGTCGCTTTGTTGACGAAGAAGGAAACTACTGAGCAACGATTGGATTTTATTGATTCCAACCAACGTGTGGTGATTGATTCGTTACGCGTATTGACCATGAAGCTTGATCGGGTAATGGCGACAAATAAAAACGCGGGAGTCCAGGAGCTAAGACACGCGAACCCGGAACCATCAGCGGCGATGAAACGAACGGGAGGCGGCGTGCTTTTGACATGATTTATAAATCTGCTTTGCTTAATATCATTATTAACTAGTATCACTTACAATATCACTGGCTATCATTTCTCGCTGCAATACGCAACACTTCCATCGCCGCGGCTGCGCCCGTGGAGCTTATGACTTTAGGGGAATCGCTAAAGGAAAAAGAGGACGGCGATGCGCGAGCGTCTACCTGGGCGAGCCATTTTTCGTCCGAGGAGTCTTTGTCTGTTCTCATTGTCTCCACCAAAACGTCGGGGAACAGCGTGGCATTTACTCGCGCGCACGTCACCGCCGGTGATGCACATGAGAGGTCACCGGCGATGCGGAGGATGGGATGAGTAGAGGGGTCATCACCTGTGCCTGAGTCGTCGTCGACGGGAACTATTTCGCCGACGCCCGCGGCGCAAAGCGACAACAACGCGGTGCCTCCGCCTTCGGTCTCGACGCCGGCCAACAGCACGCGTCCTGTTGTGAGTTTTGACTGGACATCTTCGCCCACCAGTGACAGTTGTGTGGGTCGCTCAATTTGTTCCGTATCAGCATCAGCAGCAGTAGTCGTCTTTGTTTCGGTACCCTCCACCGCGCCGGAAGAAATGGGCTCGTAATCGGAGGTGACGCTTTTTGGAAGCGGGCTATTGTTTTGGTTAAAGTTTGGATCAAGAACGTCCAACGCGTCGACGTGCGTCCACTGGGACAGTGGGGGTTCTGCGTTTTCGACACATTTGCCTTCAACACCAATGGTGCGCGCGATTGCTTCAACTGCGATTTCACAGACGTGCGCTGCGAACGGTCCGGGAGACGGTCCCGTGGCGTTCGCGCCGTTGTCCAACGCCTCGAAATTGTTCTTAAAAACCTTTTCATTTTTAGCCAACAGCCATCGCGTCTCCGGATTGGACCGCAAGAAAGCGGCGTGAAGCTCTGCCGCTCTTGGTGTGAGCTCTGCAGTAACATGATTTTCGGTCGTGCTTTGCGGTCGGAGTGCTTGATAAAGCGTCTGCGAGTTTGGCGTTCCGGAATCGACAAACACGGTTCCGGTGAAGCCTTGCGAATGGACAAACGCGAACCCCCTACCGCTTCTCCGGCAAGCCTCGCCTAACCCAGCGGAGGCTGACAGCGGACCCGCTCCGTCACAGGCGCACACTAACGCTTTTGAGGAAAGGGTGTCAACATCCAGAAGCTCGTGGCCCAGGGTTTCGACGACGCCGTACCCGCGAAGACGACGTGCGAACGCGCTCGCCACTCCATCGCCAAGATCGTTTTCTCGAAGCAGCCCGCAACTCGTTTCAAGGTGACTCTCGTCGATCACGTCCTCGATCACGGGATGGTGGAGCCACACCTTCTTGGCACCGCGAAGCAGCACATCTCTCGCCAGCAGGGCACCCACGCCACCCTGCAGCCCCGTGACGACCACCTCCGTGTCCGACCAGGGAGCCATGATGAAGTGATTGATATTTTGATTTATACTCGTCTAAAAGTTCACAGCCCCGCTTGCCGTTTTTCAGCGTCCACCCTTCTAAACACGGCTGTCACCTCCGCCATGATCTGTTCCCTCGCGTGCGGCGCCAGCGTTTTGCCCGTCCACTTGTCCGGGTGCCACCGCTTTGTTTCCTCAACGCACCGTCGTTTCCGCTCGGCCGTGAGTTTCAGCGCGGCGTCGCGCGTAGCGGCGGGCGAAGAAGTTATTGACTCGTCGAGAACTTCCTCCACGAGCACCAAAGGGACGTTTTGCGGAGGCCACGGTACGTCGTGCCAGTCGATTGTTTTCGACGGAACGCTCAGGAAATTCGCCTCGAAGGCACGCCAACTCAGGTCGTATCGCTGACGAAGATTTAAGCGCATCTCACGCATCTCTTTCTGACCAACGTTACCCTCGGACGTTTTCGTGTCAGCGGACCCGGAGGTATTTCCAGAAGACCTTCCGCCATCGTTGTTTTCGTCATTCTCGCCACTCGTACTTTTCAGTTCCCCGTGTACGTAAATCTCTTCCCTTTGCAGTTGTCCGGATTTATCTTTGCAAACCCCAACCCCGTGTCGCTCGTCATTTTCCCAGCTGCCCTCGAACACATCCCCAGAACTGTACGTGTACACACCCTTGCCGTGGTACCCCCCGGTGCACCACCCGCCCTCGTATCGACACCCGGTTTTGAAAACGCACTCGCCGAACCCGTGCGGCTTGCCGTTTTTCCACTCACCGATGTAAACGTCGCCACACGCGTACGTGCATGTTCCGAAAACCTCCGGCTGTTCTGATTTTAAAAACCCACTGTACACGTCGCCGTCGTCCCGGACCACGCCTCGGCACGCCCCGTGATGCCGCGCGACGAAATCGGAAAGGAACTCGAGTTCCTTTGCCAAAGAATCTGCGTTTGCCTGTGCCCGGCGAAGTTTCAACTCAACATCATCCTTTAGTTTCCCAGACGCTACGCCTTTGCTCAACCTTGAGGTTTTCATTTCTGATACCTTCGTCTCTGCCTTCGCGGCTCGTGCCTCTGCTTTCGCACACCTGTCTTCCAGCGTCGCGGCGCGGCGCTCGGCGTGCAGCTCAGCCCTGCGAAGGCGCTCGGCGAGCTGCCGAATAGTCGAGTCGCGCGCAGCACTTGAGGCGCTCGCGGTGAGGCCCCGATGGCCAACCTCCCTGTTCGCCGCGCGAGCAGACGCGTACGCTGATGCGGACGCGGTGGTGGATACATTGGCGTAGTTCACCAGTTCTTCTTGAAGCAGCTGAATGTGTGCGTCTTTGTCCTTGACCCTTTGCTCGAGATCCACGGCACGGACCTGTGTCATCTTGGCTCGCTTTTCCGCGAGAACCGCCCTTTCCTTGGCCATTCGAAAGGCAACCGAATCGACGCCGTCACCGAGACCGTCGCGCGCGCCTGACACCGAAGCGCCGCGCGCCCTGGACTGCGCGGACGTCACGCCCATGTCGGGTGCGGCGTTGGGAGGGAGCGTGTACTTTTGGAGCCGTCTCGGCGTGCACCCAGCGCGCCGAGAACGAATGGTCGGCGTTGACCCGTCCAAGACGTTTCTGAAACGAAAAATCGCTGACAAAAAAAGCCCCCTCCGCCTGACACTTTAGTCGGGCGAAGGGGGCTGGTATGCTTCAGTAGTTAGCGTCTATTCGTTTCCGGTAAAGATTTGGCAAATTTCTTCAAAAGACTTAGTCTTGCGTTG
>MDSY01113566.1_pt1 | contig 11053 bp, 7 predicted proteins | sample 811131 | NCBI WGS metagenome assembly MDSY01 (sample SAMN05326643, study PRJNA326480) | marine metagenome | isolation source: seawater | place: Atlantic Ocean: South West | collected 2010
ATTGAACTCACTCTCACAGCACGCTCAGTCGTGTTTACCCTACCGACCGGTGATGCGAAATTAGAATTTTTATGGGGCTCAGAAGATAGGGATTCCACCATTGAGGCAGTAATTCCACTCTTTGATCTGACACTGCTTGAGCCCGAAGTTGAAGGTTCTGATGTCTATTTTTCAGTTGTTATTGATTCAAACTGGGGAATGGATGTTCTTTCAAAATCTGAATCACTTGAGATGAAGATTGGCGGGACCGTACTTGCAGATGACCCAATTTTAACGTCAGTTGGAGATGGCGTCCGGGTTACTTGGACTTGGCAAGGCGCCAAAGGTGGTATTGAAACGGTGACCGTCGATATCCGACTAACGATCGAAGTAGGGAGTGAAGCGCTCTCTGGTTCAACAACTTTCGAAATTGAAACGTTTGACTCATCAGGTGGTACCGGGACTTACTATCCACCCGAGGAGCCCCTGAAGACAAGTGGTGGCGGGAGCCCACTCTCTGTTACAGGCACCATCACTCTTGATTCACTCGATGGCAAGGTCCAACTTAAGCGTGAAACTCGGATTGAAATCGGTGGTGAAATGGCTTTCTGGATGCGATGGGGTATGGATCACATTGGTGATGAAGTAACGACTCTTTCTCCAGTTCTGAAAAGTTTCGATGCAGGAAGTGTAAGTGATGATGAACGAGTGAGTCGAACGATTGAAGACATTGAAGTCGTCGAATTCAAAAAGCAAATGTTGAGTCGGCTGAGTACATATTACCTCTTTGAAGGACTTGGATTTGATGTTGAAGAATTACTCGGATACAAGACGAAAGATTTTGACGCGCTTTACTTTGATCTTGATTTGAACAATGAACCGAATGTCGTGAATCACCCAATCACATTGATTATCACATCGACGAAAGTTCTCGACAGTGGCATTCGAATTCGTCTTCTTGAAGAATTCATTCGAGTTCAACCCTCACCACTTTGGAGTAGTTACAGCCTTTCACTCAGTGGTACCTCCACCGCCATGACTTCATTTGCAGGAGCAGCCGTGAACCCTTCAGGAATTATTTCCGTCAGTCACTCACGTCTTCCATGGGGTGAATCACTTACCATCGAAGGTGAAAACCTCAATCAAGACGATGAATTCAGAGTCATGGCCACTCCAACCAATTCTCCAACTCACAGCCCTCTTCCACTTCTTGTGATGGTGATTTTGGCCCTTGGATTAGGCTTTATGATGGCATTACGTTTTGCACGGAACCGTGTTCGAAAGGTCTTGTACATAGAACTGGTTTTGATTCCACTCGTTGCCTTCATTCATTTCTTTGCTTATACTCCGCCGTTTGTTGGCGGGGCAGTTGGGACTGTTGTACTCATTTGGTGGCTCACTGCCATCACAAGTCCCCGTTCACGCACAAATCTAGTTGAAGATGCAATATCTCTTACAACACCTGTTATTCCTTGTCCTGCCTGTTCGACACCAAACCCAGTCACGAGTCCTGAACGACCTCTACGATTTGCTTGCGTCGGTTGCGAACGGGTTATCAAAATCGTAGCTTAATCAAAGTTTGAGTCCTTTGAGAGAAGACACCAATGAATTTGCTTCTTGGTAATCCCCTGGAGAGAAGTATCCTGCGAAATCACCATCTGAATTTATCGCTACAACTGCTTGTGGTGCTCGCTTTTGGATGTCTGCTAGAACTGATTTGAGTGATTGAGTGAGTTCGACTTCAAGAAAATCCATTTCCATCCATTCCGAACATTTTACAGTACTCGAATCAACATTGTCTGCAAAAGCCTTGAGGAATTGACGCTGTCCGAGAACTCCCTTTGTTTTTGAATCTTCATCGAGGACAACGAGAATGCCACCGCTAATTGTAAGGAGTCTTCGAGAGCCTTCAGCCATCGTATCATCGATGCCAATGGTCATGTGTTCATCATCAAGGTTCAAATCTGCTACTGTATTCGACATGTTCGCCACTGTTCTGCGGTTTGAGTTTCGACCTATCATCCTTCCCTTGAAATATATTTCAGGAATGTGTGAAGATGAGGGTCGTACTGTCAATCACTCGTGCATAGCCAATTCTTTCGAGCTGAACCATTGTTCCTTCCGGATATGAATGAGTTTCAAGTTTACCTTCAATGTGCTTCACCTCACCATCTTCTGCAACCAGAAGAGTGGCGTTGGAGGTGCTGGGCTCAGGGAGCCAATGGATAATGGGTCGACGATCATTACGGTCAATCGAACCCATTTGGGCCTTCTTTCCTTCAATCTGAATATTAGCAAATCCTTTCAGTCGGACTTCGGATTTCAAGAGGTCTTCGTTTTCAATCCAGATTACTTTGTTCGAGACATCAAATGTTCGCATTCCTCGACTGGTGTGGTTTGGATGAACCTCGACTTCCACTTGATTCGGGTGTTCTCCATCAAGTGTAACACTTTCAGGTTGGCGAATGAACGACAAACGTGGTGCATCATCGTCGATACTTTTTGTGTTGTGTGAATACAAGGTTGAAAGAGGAACTGAAATATCCTTCTGTGTTACGCCTAATTCGACCCAAAAGTCTCGCAATGCCTTGGCAGTAATTCCTCTATTCCGAAGTGCTGAGAGTGTCGGCAATCTTGGGTCGTCCCAACCGGTGAACAGTCCCGCTTCGATGTCTCTACGCATTTGCGATGTTGAGAAACCTCCCCACTCGTGAACCTTTACTCGTCCCCAATACGTCGTTTCTGGATAGGTCCATCCAAAGTGCTCATACAGCAATACCTGTTTTCGAGTTGAGTCCATGAGATCCTTGCCTCGAATGATATGGGTGACTCCTTGGATTTTATCTTCAACGGCACTCTGGAAGTCGAGAAGTGGCCAAACACGGTATTTGGAGCCAATAGATTCGCGTGGATGAGGGTGCTCAGCAGTATTTTGAATTCTTAACGCAGGCCAATCACGGAGTGCAGGATTTTTCAAATCCATTGCGGTTTTAACACGAACAACCGCATCACCAGGGACAAAGGTTCCATCGATCATTTTTGTCCAAAGTTCTATGTTGAGCGATGAGGTATTGTCGCGGCAAGGGCATTCGGTTTTGCTCACTCGGAATTCTTTGAATGATTCTCCACTGCATTGACACACATAACCAAATCCTCCTTCGAGCATCTGAGTTGCATGCTCGTAATAATGAGGCATCTGCTCACTTGCAATCACGATACGATGTGGTTTGAATCCAAGTAGCCATTCTGCTTCTTCTGGAATTTGCTTGTATGCTACAGGGAGTGGGGGTTTAACCACAGTATCTGTGTCATCGAATCGAAGTATCAATTCCCCATCCCATTCTTTGGCGTAGTTGCCATTGATGACAATTCCACGTGCGTGGCCAAAGGAGAGTGGTCCGTTTGGATTTGGTGCAAAACGGAGTACGACTTTCCCCTTAACTGCATTCTTAAGTTCAGGAAGACCTTCACGACGCTCTTTCTTTTCTCGTTTTTCTAAAAGGTGTGGAGCCTCTGCTTCTAAGAGTGCTTGAAGTGCTGGTATTCCTTGTTCCGCAGCCATTTGGTTTGCATCTGCTACGGCCTTAGCAATCAATGGTGAGATGATTTTTCCGTGTTCGCGAAGGTCACTACGAGTACCCATAAGACGGCCAATCACCGAACCAGGGGCTGCTTTACCCTCGTATTCAATGGCATTTTGCAGAGCAAGGTGTCTGAATGCGGTGAGCGTTTCTTCATCAGGTGTCCAAGTCATGGGGCTCAACCTTTCCTGTACCACTTGCTTCATCAACTGCTCGCTTGAAGGCTTGGCTTTTAGTCAGAAAAGAGTCCTTTGATGCTCATCAGTAAAGGGTCGCTTCGGTGGTTCAACACCATACATTTCCATCCAAGCCCTCGATACAGTTTTCCACGACCAACGAAGTGCAGGGTGTGGCTCAGATTCACGCAGTAGGTCCGGCAATGCAGCTTTGGTATTCGGGTCACTTGGATAGCCCGAACCTAACGGCCGTCCAACTTCCTCGGTCAGTTGTTCAATGATTTGGTCGCGTTGTACCTTGGCGAGAATACTCGCCATGCCGACAATTGGATAGGTTGAATCCGCTTTATGTTCAGAGTGAATGGTTGAATCTGGCCAAGGCCACTGCGGCATTCGTGCTGCAATTCTGTCAGTGAATCGTTGTTCATTGACATCACACGCGTCGTTCAGAACAGTAAGTGGTTCGGGTACTTGTTGCCGAATTTCGATTAATGCTTCGGAAAAAAGTTCAACTTCAAGGAGATTTAATCCCGTAGTTTGTACGCCATGGTCAACACGTTCAGGTCCACACACAATCAACGAAAACTTCCATCCTCGTTCTTGTGCTTGAAGGTGGAACCAGTCGACCAGCTTCACGCGTTTTTTATGCGTCAAATCTTTTGAATCCTTTACTCCATGTTCGACCAGCATTTCGATATCAGCCGATGGTATTGCTACCGCACCAACAACCAATGGTCCAAGAACAGGCCCTCTCCCTGCCTCATCCATTCCTACATGCCACATGATCTCACCTAAATGTCGAAGTCGTCATCAGTTGGTAGAGGTACTGACTGCGTGCTGGTTGTTTTTGGTTCAAGCGGTTGATTGGCTGAAGATTGAAGCAGTGTGTGTTCTACATGCGGAATCGAAACTTTTCCGGTTTGAATTTGGTCCAACAAGGAATCAGCAGATGTTCGTAATTCGTTGGAACTGTGAGATTGTAACACTGTCGTTGCTGCTTGCGTTAATGCAGGGTTCACGGGTTCACTTGTTTCCTGGTAGGCACCTGCCCGCCTTTGAAAGTCATCTTTGAAATCTTCAGAACGTACTTTGACTGAAGTATCTTCAGCAACTTCTTGCGTCGTTTCACTAAATTTCGCCATCCAGTCGCCTGTTGCTTCCGTGTCCTTTTTGCGATACATTTCTTCTCGCTGACGTTGTTCAAGGTTTCTTTGATTTCGTGAAACTATTGATTTGAAAATAACTACACCTGAAAATATAACGGCACATATCATCAAAAACCATGCTTTGAATATCTGGAGCCCTGTTGAGAACGCTGCACTCAAATCAAACGAGTCCTCGATCTCATCGACCTGCCAAGTGATTCCTTTGTAGTCGCCCTTACAGGTGTAAACAAACTGTGTACTCGGCTCGAATTGTGAACGAATCGTGGTATTGACCCATACGGTGCCATTGGTTGGTTGGTCGGTGGGCAACTCAACCCAAGCACGGACAGTGAAATTGCTACCCACTTGGATTCCACTCACTTCAAAAGAACGAGGGAACTCAATATCTTCTTCATAGATTGCATTTGAGGGCGGCAGGAATGTCATATCGGTAGAGTGTGAGGATTGTAACTGGACTAAGAGTCCGTCAGCAGTATTTCCTTCATTCCGAACCGTCATTGCGATTGAGAGTCGTCCACTGCTATCCAACTCTTCTATGACATCCAAAAACACCCACTTGATGACCGGTGCTATTTTCACTGGTACACGTGCGATACCGACGAGTGTTTCTGTATTGAGCAAACGAACTTCTATCACGACATCACCCAATTCAAATGCAGATGCAGATGAGTTTGCTGTAATGTTGAGTATATCCTTTTCAACTAAACCGTTCGGTCCAACTTCCGTGGTCGAGATAAGGAGTTCCGCATTGACAAAGTCAGGAACTTGAGTCAAGATGAACTCGTAACTATCAACTGCATTCCCTGTGTTTTCGAGTGATACACGAGCATCACATGAGGCGTTTGGGAGAAGGTCTTGGCATGAGTTTGTGAGTAATTGAACCGTGCCGTTACGCTGCCAATCAATCGATGCTCCGACGTCAATGGTCTGCATTCGAACCAGAGCGCCATTGGCATATACCCGTAATCGAATGTCGATTTCACCTGAATATTCAAGTGGTGATTGGAACCCAATTTCGACGGTTCTCGATTCATTCGGCTGGAGAATATTTCCTTCTAAGCCTCCGAATAGAGCAATTGTCCAACCGTTAGTCGCAATTCGGTCATCGATGAGAACATCTTCAATTGGCTGTCCATCTTTAGAAATCGCTTGGAGTTCCATATTGATGTAATTCTGTGAATTTCCATTGTTACGAACTGAAATTGGAATTCGGTCGTTTCCTCCCGGTCGAAGCAGTAAATCATCAGCCGCATCGTCGATGGTAACATTGTGAAACACATTCATCAATAAATCAAAAGACCATTGTGAAATTGCTCCATCAATACTCGATACTGCCTTTAATTGAAAACGAGGTCCAGTATAGGATTGGGGCGCACCGTCAATAATTGGTGGGACATCAATCCAAAGGAATACGTAGCTCAAAGATCCAGGTTGAAGCGTTTCATACGCATTGACACCTTGCGTTGAATTCATTGTCCATCCCCAATTCCATTCTGTTTGTGAATACAAATTGTAGGTGACATTGTCTTCCAAAGTAGCATTGTTTGTGATGTTCATGGCAACGGCCGTTCTTGTATCTGGGGTGACAATGAAAGAGGACACTCCTGTCACGCCAAAATTGAGGTTGGAGTATGGTGAAACCTGGGTTTGAAAGTCTTCAACTTGAAACCAACTCGGGTCATTTTCTGAAGTAAAGTTTAACGAAACATTGTAGCTCCCAAAAGCAGCATCAGCATCAGCAGTTAAATTGAATTTAACCTGTCGAAGATAACCACTTTCAACAAACTTGGAATGAGGTAATCCGGTTGCTTCGAGACCATTCACTTCGTAGACTAGTTCGAAGGTATAGGTGTCATCAATGTCTCCGGTATTATGAAGCGTGAACAAAACCTCAATCAATTCACTTTGGTGAATGGTCAATTTGTTGAGTCCAATAACATCCAATTCCACACTTCTTGCCAGAGGTGGGTTTGTGTCTGCTGTAGCAACTGCCAAAGGAACAATTGAATGTAACACGATGAGCATTACAATGAACACTCTGCGCATAGCCCGTCCACGGAGTCAAGCATTTCAATCTCTCTCCGAGTGTGCATCACAAAGATTCGTAGCCTTCATCAAGCAGATGAAACTCGGATTGCCATGGCACCAATTTGGCCCTTTGGGAAAAAGAAACAACTTCTCATGCTTGATGAACCAGAACCAGAACCCATTATCTATCGAAAAAATACCGAAAATGCCGAGGAAGTTTTGGCGGATACATCGCATCGTGAATCAGTTGACTATAAAGCCGCAGTATCGTTATTTGGTAACGGTGATACAACGGTGAAACGGGCTGAAGAGCAATCACAATTCTATGAAGGCCTTGTTGATTCTTCACAACTGTCGCAGGCGGCTGAAACATTCACTTGGGTTCATCATACCGATGGCTACCATTACAAGCAATTCACCGGCGGAGCATTTGATCCGGTAGCACATCAAAAAAGTGCCGACGGCATCTATACGCCTTACCAGTCTTAAACAGGGTCTGGAAGTACTGACTGCAATGCTGCGATATCAAACTCAGCGCCATTCAAAGGCACTCGTAATTCGTATTGTGCACTCACAGCAGGGTCCATTTCACCAAAACAGCCAACATGTACGCCATCGATGACGACCTTTGCACATCGCCCAGTTAGCCAAGGACCCATTGTGCCCTTCAGTGCTTTAATCGTATATTCTTTTGCTCCAAGATCTCGCAGCAGTGCTTGGATACGGCCACGTATGGCTGCAAAACCGCCTCCTTGTTCAGCGACTAAGAATGCGAAGCGTTCATTGTTTTTATGATCTCGAATAACCGTACCTAATTCATATACAGCTTGAGGTAGATCATGATGTCGGTTTGACGCCATCAAACGAAACAGACCGGGCAAGAGGTACTGTCGAAGGAGTGTGTGGTCGATGGTAATCGGATTGGTAATGCGAGTGACTTCTCCCATTGGTGGCCATCGCATTGCTTCAAATTGGTCAAAATCATTTGACAATGTAAGCGATTGAATCTGCATGAATCCGAGTCCTTGGAGAGAATCTCTTAGGCGACGGCGAATATGCCCATCGGTTCGTGGCACAGCAGTAAGCGGTGCTTTTGGAACATCTGTTCCTAAATCTTCATACCCGTGACCAATGGCAACATCTTCAACCAAATCAACTGGGTGAAGGATGTCGAATCTCCAACGAGGCATTGCAATGGTGAGAATCGAATCCCCTTCGACAACATCCGCCATTTTTGTTACTGTCGATGATGTAAATTCTTTTGCTGGTTGTCGGCCTAAATATTCTCCACCCATTCGGTTAATGGCTGTAGAGACTTCTTCATCGGTAAGACTGCGACCAAGTAATCCATCGAGGAGACGTGCTGTAACTTGGTGTATAATCGGTTCAGGATTAGGGAGATGTTCAACCGTTCCATCAAATCCAGACACTTCGACAGATTCAATCTGTCCTCCACGTTCTGCAAGTTGTAATGCAATCAACATCAAACTCGATTCACAAGCACGGCGGTCCCAACCGGTGACATCGATGAAAAAATCTTCAGTTGATTGAGTGACAGTGGTATGGTTGCCATTGATGATTGGTGGGAAGGATAGAACCTCATTATTGGCGTCAAAAATAATTGGGTAGGCGTCCATTCCTTCGAGTAAGTGGGCATAATCAATTCCCTTTGGGTGGGAAGTGAGTATTTCATTGAGTGTCATTTCTTCTGACATTGCCAATGGGCAAAAGGAAGTTGAACTTGGTACCGCTTGAACATGGAATGGTGGAGCGACTTTTGCCAAGTCATGAACACCAATCGATGCTCTTCGCCGCCCTCTTCCTAAAGCGAAATGTAATTTCTCTTGGTGTTCCATGAGTGCTTTGATGAATTCATCTTTCTCTTCTTTATTGTTGCCAGTCTTCACATTTCGTACGACTGCCCCGAGAATAATTGGTCGGATATGTTCCAATGCAGGATCAACTTGCATCTGTATTGTACCGCTCTTGACCTCGAGGCTTGGTTCGCTTTTCGCACCATGTAAAAAGGGGCGAATTGCTTTTGCCAGTGTTTCTCCAGACAAAAGGTCTGGACGGTCAGGGAAAATTTCGATGTCAAGCGTATGTTCGTCGCACGTGTCAACATCAGTACCAAGTAATGGCAATTCGGTCGCCATGTGCTCGATGTCGTGTTCTAACCCATGTTGAGCCAAGAGTTGTCTCAGCAGTTTTTGTTCGATAGAAATAGTTGGCATATTTTCACCTCAACGTGCAAACCAATGTGGTAGCGGTCGGTCATAACCGACAAGTCGTAAACCACTTATCGCAGCAGTTTCATAATCGAGCGCTCGTAAATGTTGGCGTTGGAGTTGTTCAATGCTATTCAATCCAAGTCGTGTGAGGATGCCGGAAAGTTCTGTTGATATGCTTTGCAGCCAATGTGCAAGATCATGAGGGTCTTGCATCGGTACTTCGCAACAGATTACACTGATGCCTGATGCACAGAGAATTGCTAAATCTTGGCCACTTGCAGAAAGTCCAAGCAACATTCCAGTTTGAATTGTAGTGTCCGATAAGTGAGATTTTGTTGAGCGTCCAATCATTGGAAGTGCAGCAGCCTCAGCAAGGCCGGAACCGTCTTCAATTCTGCTGATTGCCAAGTCAATTGAATGGTGTGATGAACGAACATGGAGAGATTCTACTCGAGAAATGGAGTTGAGGAATGATACCGGTTTGTCCATTCCAAGCAAAGTACGAGTTGCAACAATAAATCCATCGATTTCTTCCGAATTCATTGCGGGTAACTGGTCAAGGTCAACCACCATTCCACTGCTGTGTTCCAAAAGTTCCGGTGCGTCTGCCAAGTTTGTTGTTTCGATTAAAGCAAAATCAATTGGTCGAGGTTGTTCGCGAGTAATGAACGGCTGCTTTGCTAAAATCAAGGATGCGAGAGGCTCGCTTTCATCCGGCATCTGAAGGAATTCACCACTCGATACGATTGGAAGTAACGGTAGCGGTAGTGCAATTGGTGATTTTTCACTAACCCCATCCGCGATGAGTACGACAGTATCACAGGTTTGGTAGGCGACTGAATGATGTAAATCTCCTGCCACTAATCCAATACTGGATAAATCCGAGGTTGAGACTGGAGGTTCCGGTGCCTCAACATGAAGCATTTCTCCCGGAACTAAACAGGCAGCATCTTTTGGAATCTCCATTCCAGCATTATCGAGGTCAGCATTGATTGACTTCACTTCAGCAGCAGTAAGCAATCTTTGGGAAACCCCTGTGGGGAGTCGACTTGGGTATCGACCATTGATGACGATTTTACCACCGGTCATACCAGCGCCAGGGTCTGAACCCACATCTCCATGAATGACGATGAGACCTCCTTTCATTCCACCTCCAATGCGTGCACCGGCTGGACCACGAATCATCAAAAGTCCACCTTCCATTCTGGCTCCAGCATCGTCGCCAACGCCGTCCATAATGCTGATTTTACCACTCCGCATAGCATAGCCCGAAAAGTTCCCAGCCATTTGTTCACAGACAATGGTATTGCCACGATTTCCAGCGCCGAGGAATCCACCAGCGTCTCCTTGAATTGTGAAATTGCCGCCGCTTCCGAAGGCAGCGACCCATGAGCCTAGAACCCCGAGTGCGCGCATTTTAGAGCCTGAAGGAAGATTTGGGCAGAGGCCGAGTTCGCCATCCTTGGGAACGGGGTCACCCGCACTGGTCCAGCCAATCCGAAGAATTGCATCTTGTTTGGCGGCCTCAATCAACCTTGGACCGAGTTTCTTGTTGATCTTGAAAGAGCGTTCAACAACCTCTCGCGGTTCGGCCATGATGTTTGCTGTTGGTCCATATCCAAATAGCCTCCCGTGGCAAAAGTTCAATTTTTGTGTTTTGACATATGTGTTCTTAGAACCATTGTTTTTTTTTCATCGTTTCAACGATGTGTTAATAGAGGGTCTCCAAAGGCAGGTATATTGAGAATCATGACAATTAAGGTGGCCATCAACGGATACGGTACAATCGGAAAGCGCGTTGCAGATGCAGTTGACGCCCAAGAAGATATGGAAATTGTCGGTGTAACCAAGACGCGTCCTGCGTTTGGTTGCGACTTGGCTGTTCGAAAAGG
>MDSY01122634.1_pt1 | contig 11053 bp, 8 predicted proteins | sample 811131 | NCBI WGS metagenome assembly MDSY01 (sample SAMN05326643, study PRJNA326480) | marine metagenome | isolation source: seawater | place: Atlantic Ocean: South West | collected 2010
CATCTGATAGTAAACCATTTGATTGTGCTTTGCTTGCTAAAAGATGTGATCTAACTGCAAATTCATCTTGTTCTTGTCTGGAAACTCCCCAGTATTGACTTAATTTATCAGCACTATATCCCATGGTTTCATTTGTAGAAAATTCAGTTATGGATGGTGTTTCAATACCAATATCTTTTAAATTTAAACTAGATACACCATTAATTGTATCTTTTATTGATTTCCATTTTCTAGACTCAAATAGCTTTAATCGTAAAGCTTTAGATAATTTAATTGGTAAATCAGACATTGTTTCAACACCTCCAGCTACAATAGCAGATGATTTATCAAGAGCTATATTATTAAATCCATCACTAATTGCTTTATTTGAAGATATACAAGCCATTGTAACAGTATTAGCAGGAATTCTATCTTTCATATCAGCAATAATCATTGCTTCTCTGGCAACATTACTTGTTTTAGAATCTTGGATTACATTTCCAAAAATTACATTATCTATATCATGTTTGGAACTAGGTAAATCTTTTGTTAAAGATTTAAGGGTATAAGAAGCAAGTTGATAACAATCTAAGTTTTTGTAACCAGTACCTGACATTTGAAATGGAGTTCTAACACCATCAATGAAAAAAACCCTTTTTAAATTATTCATTTGAATTATAATAAAAACATTTTTTTTAATAGTTTATAAAACTTGTTATAAAGAAAAATGTTTCATTTAATATTAATATCATGAATAGGTTTATAGGTATTAGGTATATGTCTACATTCCCAAAAAAAGTATTGAATATGAAAATAGAAAAAAAAATTGGTATTGTTGTATTTAATAATCCCAAAAATAGTGTAAATGTAATTAATCAAGATTTTAGTGAAGATTTAGAAGAAGTATTAGATATTTATGATAAAGAAAATCTTAAAGCAATCATTTTTAAATCTTCAAAAAAAAATAATTATATTGCTGGAGCTGATATTGAAATGTTAAAATCTAGTAGTGAAGAAGAAATTAATCAAATTTTAAATAACGGTCATAGATTGATAGACAAATTAGGTAGAATTAATAGTATTGCTTCTATCAATGGTTCTTGTTTAGGAGGTGGTTTAGAATTTGCAATGGCTTGTAAATATAGAATTGCAACTGATTCATCAAAAACAGTATTAGGATTACCAGAAGTAAAACTTGGATTATTACCGGGAATGGGTGGAACCCAATTATTTCCAAAATTAGTTGGTTTACAAAATGGTTTAGGACCTATTTTAACTGGGAGTAATATTAGGCCAAAAAAAGCAAAAAAAATTGGCTTAATTGATTATGTGGTAGATGAAACTATTTTGGATAAGGCAAGTTTAGAAATTGCAGAAAAATTACCTAAAGTGAAAAGGGAAAATCATTTAGTTGATTCATTTTTTGCTCAGCTAATATTGAGTAAAGCTTATCAAGATGTTATGAGTAAAACAAAAGGAAACTATCCTTCACCATTACTAATTATTGATATATTAAACAAAACTTTTTCAAAGAGAATAAATCTTTTTGCTTCTCATATGAATTTAGAAAAAGAAGGATTTATTAGCTTATTAAAATCTAAGGAATCAAAATCTTTAATAAAGTTATTTGGTGATACTAATAGATTAAAAGAAAAATATAAGGATTACAACGATCCAATAAATAAGGTATCAGTAATTGGTGCAGGTTTAATGGGAACGGGTATTGCTAATGTTACTTTAAGTAATGGAGTTAGCACAAATATTTTTGATAATGATTCTAATAATTTAAACAAATCAATAAAAAAATTATTTAATAGCATAGATAAAGATAAATCAAAAGGAAAAATAGACAATATAAAGTCAAATAAATTAAAATTAAATTTATCTAATCAAAATTATTACAATGATTCAGATGTAGTAATTGAAGCTGTCAGTGAAGATATAAATGTTAAAGAAAAAATTTTTAATATGTTAGATAATGAAACATCAAATAAAACTGTTTTAGCATCGAATACATCGTCTTTATCAATTAATGAAATAGCAAAATTTTCAAAACATCCAGAACGAGTTATAGGAATGCATTATTTTTCTCCAGTGGAAAAGATGCCATTATTAGAAATTATTAAAGGTGAACATACAAATGAAGAAACATTATCAAAAGCTATATCATTAGGTAAAAAACAAGGTAAAACAATAATTATAGTAAAAGATGTTCCTGGTTTTTTTGTAAATAGATGTTTAACACCATATATGAGTGAAGCTTTACATTTACTTTGTGAAGGATTTAACCCATCAGAAGTAGATAAAATTATGACAGACAAAGGATTTCCAGTAGGCCCTTTTACTTTAATGGATGAGGTAGGTTTAGATATTTGTAATAAAGTAAATGAAATGTTAAAACCGGATTTAAATGGCAGAATAACAGATCCTATATTTAATATAACAGAAGAATTAATTAGAAATAACTGCTTAGGTAAAAAATCAGGAAAGGGATTTTATGATTATTCAAAAAAGAAAAAGAAAGATAATTTACAAATATTACAATGTTATCCACGAAATAAAAAAGATTTAACATCGGAAAATAAAGAAATGATTTATAATAGATTAATAAACAAATTTATTGAAGAAACTGAACATTGTTTAAAAGATGGTGTAATAGAATCAGAATTAGATGGTGATATTGGAGCAATATTTGGAACAGGATTTCCTCCTTATACAGGAGGACCTTTTAATTATAAAACCCAAGTAAATAATTTAAAATAGACATTTAAATAATAATTTGATTATAATTTAAATGTTTAGAATTACAAGTAGAAATTTATTAAATAAATCAAGAAGATTTTTTAGTACTTCAAATGATAAAAGTAAAGATATTGAATTAAAAATTCATCCTTTATTTATAGCTTCTTCATTAGGAGTAATTGGTTCAGGACTTTATATGATTAAAAGTCAACAAAATGTACAGAAAATTAATTGGTTAGAGCTAAAAAAAATGATTATGGAAAATAATAATATATCTAAAATTGAATTACACGACAATAAAGTTGCTAGAATTTATAAAGATAATATGACTTATATTATGACAATAAATGATAATAAATATACTCAAGATAAAATTGAGACTTTAGATGAGAATATTATAATAGAAAATATACCTCAAAATCCGTTACAAGATATTTTAAGTACAATTATACCAAGTGTTTTGTTTTTTAGTATATTTTTATTTTTAATGAGACGTCAACAAGGTGGAATTATGAATTTGTTTAGGAATGAAGCTAAAGTTATAGAAGAAAAAACTGGAATAAAATTAACTGATATTGCTGGTTTACATCAAACTAAAAATGATGTTTTAGAATTTTCAGAGATTGTTATGAAACCAGAAAGATATCTAAAACTTGGCACAAAAATTCCCACTGGAATTTTAATGGAAGGTCCTCCTGGAACTGGAAAAACAATGTTAGCAAAAGCAATAGCTGATAAGTTTGATTCAAAGTTTTATTTAATTAATGGTTCGGATTTTATTCAACCAATTGTAGGAACTGGAACTATGAAGGTTAAAGAATTATTTAAAACTGCTAGAGAAAATAAACCAGCAATAATTTTTATTGATGAAATTGATGCAATAGGAAAATCTAGAAACACTGGCAAGTCTGTAGGAAATGACGAAAGAGATAACATATTGAATTCTTTATTAGTAGAAATGGATGGATTTGAAGATAATTCAGAAGTTTTAATTATGGGAGCTACTAATAGAGTAGATAGTTTAGACCAAGCTTTATTAAGGCCAGGAAGATTTGATAGGGTTGTTAAATTTGACTTGCCAGACTTAGAAGAAAGAAAAGACATATTAAATTCATATTATCCAAAATATAAAATAAATAATAAGGTAAATCAGAATGATTTAATTAATAATTTAGGAATGTCAACATATGGATTTAATGGAGCAATGATATCAAATTTATTTAATGAAGCATCAATAAGAGCAGTTAGAAGCAATTTAGATTCAATTGATACTAACAGTTTTAATGAAGCATTAGAATATGTAACTTTAGGAAATAGGAAAGAAAATTTTATTTCAAAAAAAGAAAAAGAAATTATAGCATATCATGAAGCTGGTCATGCCTTAATATCATATATTTTAAATGATGTACCAAGTCCAAATAAAGTATCAATAGTTCCAAGAGCAAATGGAGCCTTAGGATTTTCTCAAGCAATACCTGAATATGAAAAAAAATTATATACAAAAGAAGAGTTTATGTCTCAAATTATGGTAATGATGGGTGGAAGAGTAGCAGAAGAAATAATATTAAAAAAAATTACAAATGGAGCTTCAGATGATATTGATAAGATTAATAAATTAGCTAATGATATGATAACAAAATATGGAATGGGGAAAGAAATTAATTTTAGAAATTTAGATAATGACACTAAAAATAATTTATTTAGGAAAGAATCAGCACAATTTGTTGAAGATATTAATGAAGAGGTAGAAGTGTTAATTAATTATTGCTATGTGGAAACAAAGAAAATTATTAAAAATAATATTTCATTTTTGGAAAAAATTAAAGAAGAGTTGATAACGAAAGAAACAATAGATAAAAATGATCTAGACGAATTGTTTAACAAGTAATTTAAATTTAAAATATAGATTTTTTTAATGAATGTTATTGGTAAAATATATGAAAGACCTTGGGGAACATATAGAACTATTGAGCAAAAAGAAAACTATCAAATAAAACATATTGTAGTTAAACCTGGAAAAAGACTTTCACTTCAATATCATCATCATAGAGATGAACATTGGACTGTAATTAAAGGAAAAGGAACAGTACAACTAAATGAAGAATCAGTTGATCTAGAATTAAATGGTAAAATTTTTATTCCAAAACTGGCCAAACATAGAATGTCAAATAATACTGATTCAGAAGTTGAATTTATTGAGATTCAAATAGGTGATTATTTAGGTGAAGATGATATTGTAAGAGTAGAGGATGATTTTGGAAGAAAATAATTAAATATATTTATAATATAGTTAATTAATGTCTGATATTTTTTAATTAAAATGATGAAATTTATTGTAAATTCTAATGATTATTTAAGTAAAGATTAAAATAATTAAGCTAGTGTACCCAATGGATCCCATGGCTCAATAGTTAAAACATCGCTGTTTAGTAATTTTTTTTCGTCATCAGTTAATAAACTTTTTTTAATTAAAACTTGAAAAACGTACTCATCCATCCATTTTTTTGTCATAAGAAGAAAACCATCAGAACCTGATGTTTTACCCCAACTATTTTCTACTTTCCATCTTTTAATATTTTTATTCCATGGATCTTCATGATATCCAGTTATAAGCATCGCATGATTAGGCAAAGATGAAAATGTCTTTAATCTAGATTCTTTATCTTGACAAGATTCTAATCCTAATACTCCATTGTAATTAACTATATTTGGATCTTGTACCCCGCTACTTCTATCCCATTCATTTCCTACATCACACCCAAACCAAACAGGAATTTTAGAATCGATTGAGTTTTTAGTGAGTTGATTAATTCTTTCCATTTCCATATTAATCCAACCAACATGTCTATCATAAACATTTCCTAAATATTTTACTTGATAATATTTAAGATATGGATTTTCTTTTCTAGGATCATTAATAATTGACACCCAATCATCAGGATTAAATTTTGTTTTTTCAAGAAATTTAAGTGGAGTCATATCATACATTGTAAAAATTTTTGAATCTTTATTTTTAAAAGTCCAATTGAAATTAGTAGGAGGTTTACCTAAAAATGATATTAACATTTTAAATACTCTATTCATCATTAGAATAATTACTTGCTCAACAACTTGTTCATCTGTATTTTCTAAGGTTGTAAAATCACTCGTTAATTGCTTTGTTAAAATTTTATTCATTTCTCGTGATGATTTAGAATGATGACTATCTGGGTAAACTTGTTTTGGAACTACACCATATTTCTTTACAATTTCTTTTGCCATATCCCATTGTCCACCATCACCCATAGGATCTTGTAGTAACTGATAATTGTATCTATCTTTATTTTCTTCTAATTTAGATATCTCTAAAAAATATCTTAAGTTACGATGGTATCTTTCCATTTTATCCCAAAAATATAGATAAGATTGAGAAATTTCAAAATCTTCTATTTTTCCAAATTCTTCTTTCCAATTGTCAAAAGTTACTGTTCTAATTAGATTACATGTAGCAAATAACCAACATCTACCAGATGATTTTTGATTAGTTATTGGTAAACCGTAATCAATTTGATTATTAAAAATATATGGATTTTGGTCAACAGTTGAAGAATTAAGTCCAATCGATGATACAGAATTCATAGAAACTGCATTTTGAATAGGGGTAATTTGAGTATTTAACCATTGACTAGATACAAGATTGGTTAATTGATTACATACTAAATTGTTTTGGTTTAATGACATTATACTATAAATTAATTTAATATAAATTAATTTATAATCAATTTTTTATATTAATTGATTTATTTATTACATAAAATAAATAAAAAAATTTAAAAATTTTTAAAATTTTTTTTCAAAACCAAATATTCTATAATTAATTTTAAATATATATTTAAAAGTTTATCATAATTTTTTGGAACATTTGTTTTTAATTCCTCAATTTCCTTTTTAACTAAATGATAGTCTAACATTTTTTTCTCTATAAAAATATATAGAAATGTTTTCAAACAAATTTGAAAAATTAATGTCATTACAAAATGATTACATTGAAAGAATTAACAAAAATGCTGTTAAACTTGATAAACAACTAAACTTTTTAAATCAAGTTCAAAACTCATTAGATAAACAAATGGGTGGTGCACAACCTTTAACTCAAGAACAAATGGAAGAATACACAGATATTTTTTCCAACACAGTAGGATTGAACAAGGAAGAATTACCTGATCCTTCTGTTGCTGATAACACAATTACATCTACCGATTTAGCAAATGCTATAAGAATGGCAGAAAAAGCAAAAGAACAACAAAGTAAAGAACAACAAAGTAAAGAACAACAAAGTAAAGAACAAGGTTCTGGTGATCAAGGTGAAGAAGTTGATGAAGATTTTGGAGATGCAACTGATAATCCAGAAGGTGTAGGTGAAGAAGGTAGTAAAAAAGATTTTGCAGCAGTAGTAGGTACTGCTAAGGTTGGTGAAAAATTAATAAAAAAAGGAAAAGATGCAAAAGAAAAAGTAAAAGGATTAAATGAATTATCAACTATGCAAAAACAAGAAGTTAAAGGTAAACTTTTTGATGCTATTTTAGAATTACAAGTTAAAGAAAATGAAAAATTAAAATTAAATTTAGAATCTTTAAAAGGAACAATAGAAAAACTTGAAGAAACCACTGATGCAAGATTAGCTAGTGCTCAAAAAATCTTAGAATCTACAAAACAAATTAGTGCACCATTTAATATTGATAAATTAACTGAAAGTCAAGAAACTTTAGTTAAAGAACAATTAGAAAAATTACAAAAAGGTGATTCATCAGTTGCTGATGTAATGAAAATTTTTAACTTTAAAAAATCATCTCCACCAGAAGAAGATAGAGAAGAACAAGATAGCGGAGAACAAGGCAGAGAAGAAAATTAAATTATTAAAATAAATATATAAAATAATAGTAAATTATTTAATTATATTCTACTATTATTTATAATGGAAAAAAATTTTAAAAATTATATATCAACTTTAAAAAATAATTTATTTATTACGCAAAATCTTAATAGTCAAGTTGATATTATTAATAAACAATTACAATTATTACTTGAATCTAATAAATTAAGATATAAAGAAAAAAATCAATATGGTGGAAGTTTAAAAGAAAATGATAAATTAAATGATGAACTAGATTTTAAAATAAAAAATTTAACCGAAAAAGTTGAGAAAATAAAACAGAAAGCTTTAAAAATTCAAGAGAAAACAAATAGTAATCTTGAAAAGACAATAAAAAGTATTTCATCTTTTAATAAATTAAATCAAGAAGTTGATGATATGTTAGGAGATGATAAAAAAATGGAAGAAGTTATTTCTCAAATAGATATAAATAAGATTTTAAATTTGTCTAAAAAACCAGAAAGTAATTTATTATTAGAATCAAATGATACAAAACAACATGAAAAAGATGTATTAGTAGCTAGATATACTTTTATAAATGATTTAATTAACATTTTTATATTAAATTCAAAATACTTTAATAAATATATTCCAGAAAATTTATATGATGAAAAATATAAAGATAAATATACTATTTTATCTAAAGAATTAATTGAAGAAAGAAATAAATACATTGAAACTTTATTTATTATGTTTGAATCATTTAAAAATGAAATACTAAAATTAATAGATGAAAATACATATAATGATATTTTTAGGTTAATAAATGATGAAAAAACTAATAATATTGAAGTAAAAAAAAGTGATCTTCAATTAATAATGAAATTAGATGTTGGTATTAATAATTTAAATAATAACAATCCAAAATTATTTGATAAATTTAAAACTGATAACATGGAAATTATCAATGTTTAAAATTAAAATTTAGATAAAAAAATATTATTATCTAAATTATAATAATGAATTTTATATCAACTTCATTTAATGATCAAAATGAATTTTTAAAAAGTAATTTTAAAAACTGCTTACTTAATCCAATACCATTAAAAGATTCTTTATGGTTTCCAGATAATATTAAAAAATTAGACGATTTATTTTTTGAAAATATAGATAAAATGGATTTTAAATCAATAGCATTAACAGTATTGAAAAATCTCTTAAATAATGATATTCCTGAAGAAAATTTATTAAATATTATTGAAGAAAGTTTAAATTTTAAAATACCATTAATAAAATGTGATAATGATATGTATATATTAGAATTATTTCATGGCCCAACTTTTACTTTTAAAGATGTAGGTGCGCGTTTCATGTCTAGAATACTAAAATATTATTATCCAGTTGGTACTGAAAACTTTGATATAATTGTATCAACTTCAGGTGATACTGGTGGTGCAGTTGCTGATGCATTTCAAGACTTACCAAATGTCAAAGTTCATATTTTATATCCAAAAGATATGATAAGTGAAGTACAAGAAAAACAATTAACAACCTATGGAAATAATGTATTTGCATATGAACTTGATGGTAATTTTGACGAATGTCAAGATTTAATTAAAAAAACATTATCAGATAAAGATTTAACTAATAGAATGTTATTTTTTCCAGCAAATTCAATTAATATTGCTAGATTAATACCACAATGTTTGTACTATTTTTGGGCCTATTCTTTATTAAAGAAAGAAACCAATAAAAAACCTATAATTTGTGTACCATCAGGTAATTTAGGTAATTTATCTGGAGGCATTTTAGCTTATAAATTAGGATTACCAGTGAAAAGATTTATTGGAGCAACTAATAAAAATAATACTTTTGAAAGATACATAAAAGAAGGTGATGAAGTTTTTAAAAATATTAAAAGAGCAGAACCAACATTATCTAGTGCGATGGATATTTCTATACCAAATAATTTAAAAAGATTAAAGTATGTATTTAGAAATCAAAAAATATCAGACTTAATATCAAGTTACAGTGTTTCTGATAATGAAACTCGAGAAGGAATTAAAAGATTTTGGGATTATTATAATTATTCAATAGATCCTCATACAAGTGTAGGATATCAAGCTGTGAATAAATATAAAATAGAGAAAAATTCAGAAGATATTTTTATAATATTATCAACAGCGCATCCTGCAAAATTTTACAAGACAATGGATAATGTTTTAATTCCATACAAAATGCCAAATAAGATTATAGAGTTATTAAAAGGCAAGGGTAAAAGTTATTTTTTAAAAAAAAATTATGAATTATGGAAAAAAGTATTAATAAAGAATTCATTTAATAATATTACTTTTATAGGAATGCCTTTTTCAGGAAAATCATTTCTTGCTAGAGAGTTATCAGATGAATATCAAGTTTTAGATATAGATATATTATTAGAAAAAAAACATAATTGTAAATTGAGTGATATTTTAAAAAATGTTGGTACTGATAAATTTCTTGAATTAGAAGAAAAATGTATTCTTGACTTACCTTATGAATTTATAAATACTATTTATTCTCCAGGGGGAAGTGTAATTTATAGTGAAAAAATTATGAATCATTTTAAAAAAATTTCTAAAATTATTTTTCTAGATGTTCCATTGTCATTGTTAGATAACAGAAAATCAGAATTTGAAAAGATAAATGGTGATACAAGAGGAATAGTATATAAAAAAGATCAAACATTTAAAGATTTATTTAATGAAAGATATCCATTATATTTAAAGTATGCAGATATAATTATTAATCCAGAGAATTTGGATATTAATCAAATAAAAAATTTAGTTTTTTAAATAATTTAAGTTTTAATTGTTATAAATAATAAATTATTTATTATTTATATTAATTATAATGATTGTTTGTAAATTTGGTGGTAGTTCAATTGGAAATAGTAGCAATATTATTAATGTTAAAGATATATTACTCCAGAGAGTTAATAATGAAAAATTAATTATTGTTTTTTCAGCAATTGGAAAAACAACTGATTTACTAATTCAGGTTGGTAATATTTCTTCAAGTGGTAAAGAATATAAAACAGAATTGAATAATATAATTGAATATCACATGGATATTATAAAAAATTTAGGAATTACAGATGAAATATTTTTTGAAGAATTTAATAAATTATTTAAAAATATTAATGATATATGTAAAGGTTTATACTATTTAAAAGATTTTAGTAATAAAAATTGTGATTATTTGATTTCTCATGGTGAAAGATTATCTAATTTAATAATTTTCTATTATTTTAAAAAGTCATTTCAAAATAAAAATATATTATTAGAAGAACCTACTGAATATATATATACTGATTATAATTATGGCAATGCTAAAATTATAGAATCAAAAACTTATCAAAATTTATCTAAATTATCAAATAAAGAATTTGATTTATTAATATTTCCTGGATTTATTAGTAAAAATGAATCAAATTATGTA
>MDSY01086448.1_pt1 | contig 11052 bp, 7 predicted proteins | sample 811131 | NCBI WGS metagenome assembly MDSY01 (sample SAMN05326643, study PRJNA326480) | marine metagenome | isolation source: seawater | place: Atlantic Ocean: South West | collected 2010
CCTACAGGCGCTAGCGCTGTTGAGCGAGGAGAACCAAGCGGTGGAGCAGAAGCTGGAGAAGGAGAAGCGTAAGCTCCTGCGCGAGAAGGAGGCACGCGCTACCCTCCAGCAGCAGCTCGCAGCACCGGGCATGGCGGCGGGCGCCGCGGGCGCCGCGGGCCTGGCGGGCGCCGCGGGCCTGGCGGGCGCCGCGGGCGCCGCGGGGGGCAGCAATTCGCTGGCGCTGCTGGCGCTGCAGCAAAGCGAGCGCGAGGCCAAGGAGGCTCTCGCCGCTCAGCAGCAACACAACCGCGACGCGGAGGCGACGGCCGCAAGGGTGGCGCAGGAGCAGGTTGCAGAGGCGACTCGAGTTGTAGAGGCGGATGCACTCGAGAGGCAGGCCGACGCTGTGGCTGCAGTGAGGGCTGAGGCAGAGGAGACGATCGAGGCGTCTCGAGCAGCTGCGGCCGCGGCGCAGCAGGAGGCGGCCAACGCCAAGGCTGCGGCAGCGGCCACCGTGAGAAAGGCGGCGGCGGCGGCGGAGAATGCCACAGTGGAAATGTCTCAGCTGATGGAGGAGGCGAGGGTGTCGAGGGAAGCGGAGGCGGAGGCCAAGTCCGCAGCAGCGGCCGCAGCGCGTGATGTGGAACAGCTGCGTGCATCAGTCGCGGAGGCACAGGCGGCAGCTAAGTCTGCAGCAGCAGCCGCAGCGCGCGATGCGGAACAGCTGCGTGCATCAGTCGCGGAGGCACAGGCGGAAGCTAAGTCTGCAGCAGCAGCCGCAGCGCGCGATGCGGAACAGCTGCGTGCATCAGTCGCGGAGGCACAGGCGGCAGCTGCGTCCACCAGGGCGACAGCAGAAGCGGCAGCCGAGGCGGCTGCTGAGGCGGCCAGGGTCTCTTCCGGCGAGATGAGCTCAGCGCTAGAAGCAGCTGAGGCGAAGGCCAAGTCCGCACAGGCGCAGCTCTCAGAGGCAAAGGCGAGTCAGAGTCAGGCGGAGTCAGCCTTGGCGGGTTTGCAGTCGGAGATTCGGGAGGAGCGCGCTGCAGCCGCTCGAGCTGCGGCTGCGGCTGCAGAGGCGGCTTCACGTTTGCAATCGGAGATGCGCAAGGAGCGCGCCGCAGCCGCAGCCGCTGCAGAGGCCGCTGCAGAGGCCGCTGCAGATGCGGCTTCAGCGGCGGCTGCAGCGGCCGGGGAGGAGGAGGCACGGCTGAGGAAGCAGGTCGAGGAGAGCACTGCGGCGGCAGAGGCCGCCGTGGCGAACGCTGCGTCGGCTGTAGAGGAGACTTCAAGGGTTGCCGCCGAGGCGGCCGCAAAGGAGGCGTCAGCGCTGAGGGCAGACGTCGAGGCGGCGAGGGAGGAGGCAGCAGCGGCAAGGGAGGAGGCGGCGGCGGCTAAGGCGGCGGCAGTAGCAGCAACGGCTGGCACCGCGAGCGAGATCCGCGCGTCGCTCGAGGCAGCAGAGGCCAAAGTGAGAGCGTCGGAGGCGGAGAGTGCGGCGATCAGACGGAAGGCGGATGAGGACACAGCCACGTTAAAGGAGCAAGCAGAACAGTCAGGGCAGGAGGCTCAGCGACTCAAGGAGCAAATAGAAGAGTCAGGGCAGGAGGCTCAGCGACTCGAGGAGCAAATAGAAAAGTCAGGGCGGGAGGCTCGGCGACTCAAGGAGCAAGCAGAAATGTCAGGGGAGGAGGCTCGGCGACTCACAAAGATGATGGCCTCGCAGCTCAAGGAGGCTCAGGCAGAGTCGTGCGAGGCGAGATCGCAGCTCGAAACGGCAAGATTGGAGCTCGAGGCCATGTCGAGCGCACAGGCAGCTACGGAGGCAAGAGCAACGGAGGCACAGGAGGAGGCGCGCGAGGCAACATCGCAGCTCGAAAAGGCGAGAGAGACGCTCGCTGAGGTGGCGGCTTCAAATGAGGCGGCAAAGGCGGCGACCGCAGAGACGGACGCGGCAGAGGCAACCGTGGGAGAGGGCGAGTCGTCGGCGCTGGCAAATGGCATCGACGAGGCGGTCAAGGCGGCACGCGCGGAGGCTGCGGAGGCGCAGGCAGCTGCGGTGGCTGCCTGTGCTGCTCGAGTCGGCGAGGAGATGAAGGCGGAGATGAAGGCAGGCCTTGCACGGCAGCTTGAGGACGCTAGGAGAGAAGCGGCGGATGCGGCTGCTGATGCCGCCAGCGCAGCCTCCAAGGCGAGAGAGGAGCTTGAGGCTTCGCAAGCGGCGCAAGCGGCGGCGGTGGCGGCGAGGCTCGAGGAGACGGAGCGAGAGCTTCAGGCGCTACGTGGGGCTCACGAGACTCGCATCGAGTGTATGAGGAGCGAGTACGAGGTCAAGCTCGCCTCAGTGGCAGCCGAGGCTGAGGTGGATCGCCAAGACGTCGAGGCAGCCATTGCCATTGGGGCAGTGGAAGAGGCAGCGCAGCTGCGGTCGGTACTGGAGGCTACGCAGGCCGTAGCAGCCAAAGCCAAGGAAGAGGCGGCGGCGGCCACCGCGGCGGCAGCGGCCACCGAGGCGGCAGCGGCCACCAAGGCGGCGGCGGCCACCAAGACGGCAGCGGAGCAGGCATCGCAACTGCGAGCGGAGCTGCTCGAAGCTGAGGAGATGTCTACGAGAGCATTAGCGGCGGCTAGCTCAGAGGCGGCCGAGCTCCGGGCGGAGCTCATGGAAGCCAAGGAGGCGTCCGCAAGGGCATCGGCAGTGGCCGATTCGAGGGGGGAGTCGTCTAGCGAGATGAAGGCGGCGCTCCACGCGAGCGAGGCGGCGCTCCAGGCGGCGCTCGCCGAGGCGAGCGCCGCGTGTGAGTCGGCGGCAGAGGCTCGGGCGGAGTCGGTGGCTGCAGGGATGGCTGTTGAGGCTGCGAGGATTGAGAAGGAGGCGGCGATCCAGATGGCGGACGAGGCGCGCGCCATGACGGCAGAGGTGATGCAGACGGTCTCTGCTGCGCGGGCTGGCGCGCAGGAAGGGCTCCTTGCCATGGACGCTGTCGCTGGAGAGACAGAGGAGTCGTCGCTCAAGTTACAAGCCGCATTCGAGCAGGCAGCGGCCGCTCAAGCACAAACGACCGAGGCGATAGAGCAGGCGCGCGTCGCCGAGGCGGAGGTTGCCCGATTGCAGGCAGAGCTGCAGCTGGCAACGGACTCGGCCCAAAAGTCCGAAGGGGTCCTGGCAACGGCAAACAGGGCGGAGGCGACGGCGGCGGCAGCGGCGGCGGCAACGGCGGCGGCAGCGGCGGCGGCAGCGGCGGCCAAAGAACTCGAGGCAGTGAGGGTGGAGGCTGCCGAGGCCCAAGCAGCCGCGGTGGCTGCCAGTGTGGCTCGAGTTCGAGAGGAGATGGGTGCCAGCCTTGCGCAGCAGCTCGAAACCGCCTCGGCCACCGCAGCGTTGCGGGTGCGCGAGGAGATCGAGGCGGAGATTGAGGCATCGGGCGCGGCGTCAGGCGCGGCGCGGGAGGCGGCGGCGGCGGCGCAAAGACTTGCGGAGGCCAAAGCTGAGAATCAGCGCTTGGGGACTCAGCTTCAGGCGAGGGAGAGCGAGCTAGCAGCTGCTGGCGAAGAGTTGAAACGGCTGCAGGCAGTGCAGGCAGTGATGGCAGGGACCCAGGCAGGGACCCAGGCATCTCAGGGAGAGCAAGCAGCAGCACCGCTTCCGGCAGTGGCGGTCGCACCGGCCGCTGCTGCGCCAGCTGTGGGTGCGACGACCCCGTCGTTTTCCTCCATGTTCTCTCCCGAAGACTTTGCAGACTTTTCGGTCGAAGGCGGCGCGTGGGAAGGGGACGATTTCGCGCAATGGGGCACCACCGAGGCACCTGCAAGGGATGTGGACTCGGTGAGCGTTGGCAAGGTGAACTTTTTCGACGCCAAGGACGAGCTAGAGCCGGAACTCGAGCGCTGGCGAGGCCGTGCGACTGGCCTCGAGGCTAGGCTCAAGGGCGCGACCGACATGCGCCGACGTTGGGGTCTGCGTGAACAGGAGCTCCTCGAGCACATTGACATGCTCTCACGCCAACTCGGTGGCCAAGGCAGCGAGCTGGAGCAGTGGCAAGCGGAGCTCTCGACTTTGTGGAACAATACGCTCAATTGGTTCGCTCCTAGGGAATAACGAATGAATCGCGAGCCATTCGTGATTACAATTCGCGTTATTTTTATTATTTGAGTTTCATCTGTCGCATCAGTTGTTCAGTATCATTCTTATCATTGTAGATCTAGATATTCATATGAGTACCCGATATCCCTATTGCTATGTATTGGAATTGGTATCGACGAATCACAACGAATCAGATAAAAATCGACGCAAAATCAATCGAGTTGGCAGTTGCACTTATTATGGTTTAAATTATCTTTATCTTTATCTTAATCTTATAGCTAGCACAATAGAATCGCTCCCATAATGTCATCTCCGATGCGGCGGACGCCTGAAGGGCTTGTGGTGGAAATACTTTGGACGCGAGTCCAGCCGCACATGCAGCCACGAGACGCCGGACCCCTCCGTGCTCACCCACATTGGCTCGTGGACCGCGCACTTGTCGAGCGTTTTCCGAATCGTCCCTCCGAGCTCTCTCCACAAGGTGGCTTGTTGCGACGATGGGGCGCCTCGCACAAAGGCGCCGAGATGGGCGTACACGCCCGGTGAGATCCCCCGAGTCGGACACGGTGCCACGAGCGTCGCGTCTCCGCCCAAGCTCTTGAAATGTACCGCGCCGCCTGCGGCGCACCTCGCAAAGTGCTTTGCAAATGAGTGCTCATCGGGGCTGGCCTGCGCGAGGTGGGGCGCGGGAAGCGTGACGAAAGAGAATCGGGTCGATCCAGCCGTGGCGCTCGTAATGGGAGCCGTCTCCCAAAAGCACGCCGCGTGCGGAGAGCGGGAGATGAGGTCGCTGAGCTGTACTCCCAGACGCCCCGCCTCAAGCTCTTCGATGGCATGCTGCCATGTGAGTGCGACGCCACCCTGGTGGAGAGCGCGCACGTGCCACGCACTACTCGTTTCGAGCGCCACCTCGGCCTCGATGCCACCGCCCAAATCTATCCACTCGGAGCCGGATGGCGGCATTTCCTCGGCATTGGTTTTAGGTAGTGTCACCAGGTACTTCTTTTCAGCTGTGGCACGGCGATATTCCTGCGATGGCGGCCCCTCGCCGGGTGCTCATTGCGGGAGGCACCGGCATGATCGGTCGTGCGTTGGTGCGTGCCCTTCTCGAGGACGGCTCCCACTCGGTTGTGGTCGTCGGGCGCAGCCTCGATCGCATCGGTCAAACGTTCGGCTCCCGAGTCGATGCAGAGACGTATGAATCACTCCATTCTCTCCATCCGACCGACGTGGTGGTCAACCTCGTGGGCGAGAATGTGGGCGCGCCACTCTGGTGGAATGAATCTACCATGAACCAAATCCTCCACTCGCGCGTCACCGCCACCCGACGCCTCGCACAGCTCGTCGCCGATTCGGGCGCGCGTATGCTCACCGCGTCTGGCGTTTCAATCTATGGCTCACAACCAGAGGGTGAGACGGTGGGCGTGGATGAAGGTGCGAGTGTGGCGGGTTCTGGCGACCGCTCCTTCCTCACCCACGTCGCCCTCAGATGGGAAGAGGCTGCTGCTACTCTCGTCCCTCGAGAACGGATCGTGTTCCTCCGGTTCGGAGTCGTACTCGAGCGTGGGGAGGGTGCTCTTTATAAGATGGCGTTACCGTTTTATCTCGGGATGGGCGGGAGGCTCGGTGGGGGTGAACAGATCATCTCGTGGGTCTCACTCGTAGACTGTGTCCGCTCAATCATCTTCCTCATCCAAGAGGGCGTCTCGCTGTGCGGTCCGGTGAACATCGCCGCGGGTCGAGTCACGCAGAGCAACTTCGCCTCCTGCCTTGGTCGAGCGCTCTGGCGGCCTGCACTGGTGCCGACGCCGTCATTCGCGCTGCGCCTCGCCTTGGGTAGCCATATGGCTGACTCGCTCGTCCTGTGCAGCCACTCGGTACGCGCAGCGGTGCTCGAGGCCAATGGGTTCCGCTTTAGAGATTGCGAGTTGGGCCCAACGCTCAAAGCGATCTTTGGAGGTTCGTGGTTTGGGATCGAGTTACCAGGGCTGCTCTGAGCCTGAGTAGGTTTCGGGTGGATGGCAGGCATCGCTCTTCCTATTGCGAGGCATATGGCCCACTTCACTTTTCAAGTCAATAAATATTTTAATCAATAATGATAATGCATAATGATAATCATTATCATCATAATGATTGAATTCAAATTGAATTACAATTAGAATAAGAATTACAAATAGAAATAGTCTATAGTGAAAGTCAATGTGAATGCCAATGTGATTTTTTACTTATCAACGTAAATTCGATACTCATACTCGATACTGGTAATGATGGTATACCGAGATACTCATACCGACACTCGTACTACTCGAATGTCACTGTATGCTATAACTATACACATTCGCTGCTACCTTTCTCCGCACATCCTCTCTCCATGGTCGACTTGCTCTCGGTCACGGTGGCTCATCTCCAAAACGCTCCTCATCATCATATTGAATGAAATTGGGATATTCGCCCTCCGCATAGAGCGCTTTAAAGACCTTATCGAGCTGCTCCTCACTAGGCCCCCCGGCCCCCCCCTGCCCCTCACTATCGGGCTCACCGAACCGCGCCTCGTCGTCGTATGGGAAGCCCTCGATTGGAGGAGCGGCAACTCCAGAGCGAGTCGTCTGCTCGGCTGAGCTGGGGAGCGCTCGCTCGACGGTGCCGGCAGCTGGCGCCGAACCTCGGCCCGAGTCTCCCGTTGCTGGCGCCTCAACTTGAACTCCTGCCGCTCCCGGCGCCGTCTGCGCTCGCGGTGGCTCCCCGAAGCGCATCTCGTCAGCGGGTACCTCATCTAGCGCCTTCTCGCCTAGCGCCTTAGCTACAGCCGACATACTCTGACTCCACGCTTCCGGAGGCTCCCCAAGACGCTCTTCGTCATCATATAACGGCGGGGCATCATTGAGTGCGGCGATTGCCTCCTCCCTCCTCTTCTGCTCGAGCGCCGCCTTGGCCTCTCCGGACTCTTTGCGTCGCTGCTCGTTTTCGCGCTGTCTCTGTAGATACTCGGGATTCTGCCCCACCCCGTACATTGGACACTCCTTGCACCCTCGGGTCGGGCAGTTGGTGCATCGCATCATCCCTGAGTCGAGAGAGCAAAGAGAAAACTCCGGTGATATGTAGGGAGAATGGGATGTGACATCTGGGGGAAATGGGTAGGAGACTTTGCCTGAGTCGAGAGAGGTGGCGCGCGTAGGCGGTGCGACGCTCAGCCCGACGAGAGCCTTCTTGAAGTCGATCGTTTGTCCGATGCGTTCCTCCTCGAGGATCTGGAGGTCTGATAGGCTCACGTAGTGTATACAGTCCACAGGACACGTCTCAACCGCCTCCTGGATCGTCTCCGCGTCGTCGCCGCCCTGGTTGAAGACGCGAGCTCGGCCATGGTCATCTTCCATGAAGAACGTGGAGCGCGCGACCATGGCGCAGTTCTTGCAGCCGATGCAGGAATGCTCGTCCACGTAGGTGAATCGAAGCTGCTTCGGCTCGCCGTCCTCGAAACGGTCGATGTGCTGCGAGGAGCAAAAGTCGGGAGACATCATCTCCTCGTCCGTTGGCGCCGAATCCAGCGGTGCCACGGCGAGGTAGGCCCTCTCCTCGCCGTCGGGCGCCATGGCTGCCCTGAGCAGTGCGCTTCTGGTCAGCTGTGGCGAGGCACTGCCGCTCAAGATGACGCGCTCCGCGCCGTAGAAGGCAGCGTGCACAGCAACTTGCCACAGCATGCTGAGTTCCAGTCGGCACGGCTTCTGTCACCTTCTAAAAGTCAAAAGAGGCCGCAAAAGTTAATTTGAAACAAAAGTGGCTACTCTTGATCGAGGCGCCGCGCGCTGCGTGCGTCCTGGCATAGGCATCGCCTCAACCGAGCTTCCTCATCAGTTGGCCAAACATGTTCCAGCCGTCTGTGCCGCACCACGACACGGGCTGCTTCGAGAGCCATCGTACAAGGCTGCCCGACACGGAGTACGGCATCGCGCTGGACAATATCGTCAAGGGATGCACTGACATGCTCCTGCTCTCTGCCGATCGCTCACGGTACGCCTCAGCTGCACGTGCTCGCAGTGCGCCCCCGCCAGACCATTCGGCGAACGTTTCGGCTTTCTCGCACACCCTCTGCCTTGCGTGCGAGCCGTCTGCCACCAGCTGACGATTTCCTTACCGCTTTGCGCGCAGGCTCCTTCTCGGCAAACGCAAGGTTCAGCCGCAGCCCGACTGGTGGTTCATGGGCGGCCGCATCTTCCCTGGAGAAGCGCCCGCGCAGTCGTGCTGTCGCTTGCTCAAGCGCGAGCTCTCTCTCGAGGTGCTCCCGGAAATGCCCATAGCCAATTTTGTTGTATGCGTACTCGAGTATTTGTAATACGAATCTCCTATCTAGGTGCTCCCAGAGCGGCTCGAGGTGGTGTGCACACAGTCCCTCGCCTGGGGTATGCGTGAGCAGGAACCCAAACGTCATGGGACCACCGACGTGCAGATTTGTCTCTGCCTGACACTCACGGCGAGCGAAGAAGCCAACGTACGGCTCGACCCTGAAGAGTATGTGGAATCTCGATGGATTGGCCCTGCCGACATTCTCGAGGGGAACTTCCACCCTGCGCTCCAATTCGCCGTCTCCTCCCTCCTCGCTGTCTTGAAACTTCAGGCACGAAGCTTGTTTGGGCCGCATGCCTCGTCGTGGAGAGACGGCAGCAAAGAGACGGCAGCAAAGAGACGACAGCAAAACGAGAGCGCCCTGCTCAAAAAAAAGCTTAGACGCTCCCTTTTCGCCCGACAGGAGCTCCGCGCGGCGGTTGCCGAGGCGTCGATCAGCGACACGGGAATTGCAAAACTGGCACGTGAATTTGTCGAGCTCTCCGGGAAATCGCCCAAACAGGGCACCTCCAACTACCGTGTGGTGAGTGAAACGCCGCGCTGCACAAACCTCCAGCTCTGTAGATATTGTCTCCGGCTCTCCGTAGCCCGCGCGATCTCCCGCGCAACACATACACTAGATTCATCATGGTGTCCATTTGAGTGTGCAGGTGGCTCCCGCGCTGCAGTACGAGGCAGACGTGAGGGTGTCCATATGATCGACTCCGAGTGCTCGTCACTCCTGCGCAAAGCTCAAACATAAAACGCATATGCCCGTAGCCAGTTTTGTTCTTGTCGGGAATCGGGAATTTTCCTACTGTGAATCAGCCTTGCGGTCCCATGGCCCAGCAGGTTCAGAACGTGCTTGCGTGCTAGCTGTAGGGAGGAGTGCTCACATCAAGATTAGAGCGGCCCCTCTCCGCTTTTCCACTAATATGTAATTAGCTGTATTAATGAGTAATGACAAATGACGTAATAAATGATTGACGGGTAGACTTGGAGAGAAGCATGATTCGACGAGGAGAGCAGAGGTCAAGCGTATCTCGACTCTCGAGAGAGCCTATTGCATCTACAGTACATACAGTTATCTGTTATAGACCAAGTTACTTATACAACTTCGGCTCCTCGGTCCTCGGAGGTATTTCCACTATGTCCAAAATCCGAAATCCAAAGTGCGACCAAACGACCATTTCACGACGCTGTGAGCGCAGATAACTGAGGAACAGCAGCGCGACGAGCGCGACGATGGCCAATGCGTCGGACGCGCCAGCTGCGGATGCGCAGGCATGCCCGTCCTGGTGCAATCACGACACGTGCGGCGTCGGCGACCCCCCCCCCTGCGATGAGTGCCCAGTATGTATGCCGAGCCCCCCGCCGCCGCCGCCGCCGCGCATGGTCAATGAGTCGGCCGTGCCAGCTGCAAGCGCGACGGGCGCGACGATGGTCAATACGTCGGACGCGCCAGCTGCGGATGCGCAGGCATGCCCGTCCTGGTGCAATCACGACACGTGCGGCGTCGGCGACCCCCCCCAGTGCGATGAGTGCCCAGTATGTATGCCGAGCCCCCCGCAGCCGCCGCCGCCGCCGCGCATGGTCAATGAGTCGGCCGTGCCAGCTGCGGCATGCGAAAAATGGTGCAGTCACTGGACTTGCGGCCAAGCGGATCGCTGCGGTGGGTGCCAAATCTGTCTCAATCAATTTGCGCCACGACCGCCGCCGCCGCCGGCGCCACCGCGCGTACAAAACCGCTTCCCCTCGAACCCGTTCGCCACCCCGGGCGGTTGGTGGGTGGACACAAACTACAACGCCAACCTGAAATCGACCATCAGCCGCGCCTCGCCCACCCCTGAAGAGAGTACGAAGCTCTCCATGATGATAGACGTGCCGAGTGCCGTGTGGCTGCCGACATCGGGGCACGTGATTGGCAAGGTGCCGGGGTCGGAGTATTCACTCCTCGAGACAGTGCTCAGGTGTTTTTTCTCTCACTCGACCCATTTCTCCCATATGTCAGAGCCCATTCTTCCCATATCTCAACTTTAAATTCGTTTTTCAGGGATGCTGCGAGCAAACCGATCCCACAGATGCTTGTCCTCATCTTCTACGACCTCCCCAACCGTGACTGCGCTGCCATGGTGAGCCCCCACCACAACAACACCTGACCCCCCGTTCCACCCACTCCTCCCGTTCCCCCCTAACGCCCCTCCCCTCCCCACGCTTCTCACCCTTGCCCTAGACCCAACCTTGTTCGTCCCCTACCCATCACCATAACTGCCCTCCTAATTGTCATCACCTCACAACCCCTAGCAATCACCTTACGCAATCCCCCCCCCACCCTCTCTACCCAACCCCTACCCCTACCTCCTCCTCACCAGGCGAGCGCGGGCGAGATTTGCTGTGGGACGAACGCTGATGGCACGTGCGTCCCCTTCGGTGGCAACGACAGGAGTGACTGCGATGTAGGCCTCAAGCAGTACAAGGAAATTTACGTCGACCCCTTCGCCGCGCTCCTCGCAAAGTACAAGACGGTGCCAGTCGCGCTCATCATGGAGCCTGACTCGCTCGGCAATGTGGTCACTTTGGGCGGGGTGACACTTTTTTGTTTTTTTGGGGGGGGGGCGGGTCGAGCTTTCCCCTTCTAACTCGACCCCCCCCCAACCCCCCCCCCCCCC
>MDSY01105695.1_pt1 | contig 11052 bp, 12 predicted proteins | sample 811131 | NCBI WGS metagenome assembly MDSY01 (sample SAMN05326643, study PRJNA326480) | marine metagenome | isolation source: seawater | place: Atlantic Ocean: South West | collected 2010
GCGCGCCCCAGAGGGGTCAATTCTTCGAAGCGAATCAGCACTTCAATTGCTTAAGAGGGTAAAATTTGTGACTGATGAGTGGGTCAAGCCCGGATTCAGAAAGGGGCAAAACACTCATAATATTTCGGCCACTATTTCAATTAAGGAATCTGAATGGACCGACGTTGGCGAGTGGATGTGGGAAAATAGAGCGAGCTACAACGGTCTATCGGTCTTACCATATGACGGAGGAAGTTACACTCAGGCGCCCTTCGAAGATTGCTCAAAGGAAACTTACGAAGCTATGATGAAATCCTTAACCAAGATCGATCTCACTGGGATAACTGAAGAAGAAGACAATACTGATCTTAAGGGAGAAGTAGCATGCTCCGGAGGGACCTGCGAAGTGAAATTTGTATGATCACCTTAACAGATTCAGCAGCCAAGAAGATAAAAACACTTCTCTTAACAAAAGAAGAACCCGGAATACGAGCCTCCGTGCAGGGCGGAGGTTGTTCTGGTTTCACTTATAAATTATTGTTTGACAACAAAAAGGAGAGTGACAAAATTATCATAAATAAGGGCATAGAAATTTATCTTGATCCTAAGAGTTTTTTATATCTGATGGGATCAGAAATAGATTTTATAGACGAACTGAATCAATCTGGGTTTAAGTTCGTGAACCCCAATGCAAAAAGAACTTGTGGGTGCGGTGAGAGTTTTTCAATTTAAAACACTTGACAAGTTTGGTAGAATCAAGTAAAATTATTTTACAACAACTCAAAAGAAAGGATAAATTATGAGTTCCAACAACGATAAAACACTAACAAAAGAAGAACATCTTGCAAACTATATTAAAACATTTGTAGCAATTGAAGACGCTATGGAGCCGTTTAAAGAACAAAGAAAAGATTTAAGAGAATCATACAGTGAGAATGGGTGGCTCTCAAAGGAGGAAATGCGCCTAGCCGTAAAAGCATACAGACTTTACAAATCGGAGACAGACATGGAAGTATTAACGGATTACGTTAATAAGTGTCAGAGATCCGTCGGGAGACTTACTGGTGTATGAGTTGAATAGGTTAAAACCCATAAATAGACATTTAACAATAATCCCGCATGTTAAGAAAAACGAAACTAACTCGGGAGTTTTACTACCAGATGACTATGAAGAACAGGCTGATCAATATATAGAAGCAACAGTAATTGACGTCGCAAATGATTGCAATTCAGAAATTAAAAGTCTCAGCTGGGGGAAGATAAATCCAGAAAAAAAGATCCTTGTGGAAAGGTCGATGGTTAAGGAAATAAAATTAAAAGATAGAACCCATTATTTAATTTTAGAAAACTATGTTGTTGGCATCTTTAGAGGGACCAATGAGGATTGAGTTATTTGGCGACGGCCATGGCGCCGTCGAGTTGGTGGATTCTATGGGTTCGGATCTTTCGGTTGTTAACGCTGCCAGAGTCTCTTTTGGTGCTGAGAAAAAAGAAGTAGATGATAGGGATATAAAACTCATTAATTATCTTGCAGCTCACAACCATACATCTCCTTTCGAGCATTGTGCTATTACTTTTAAGTTTACGGTGCCTTTATTTATACGAAGCCAACACCATCGACACAGAACGTGGTCTTATAATGAAATTTCCCGAAGATATACTTCGGTTGACATGAAATTTTATTCGCCAAAACAGTATAGAACACAGCACAAAAGCAACAGACAGGCAAGCAACAACGAATTAATTAATCCCGTAGTGGATTCTTATAATCTTAATTTAACCTTGTCTGCTCCTGCTGATTCTATGGTAGATATACACCACAAAAACAGCATTAATTTATTTGAATCACTCCTCCGCGCAGGCATTTGTAGAGAACAGGCGAGAGGAGTCCTGCCTCAAAACCTTTATACTGAATATTACGGTACCGTAAATTTACATAATCTCTTGAAATTTGTTTCATTAAGGGTCCACTCTGGAGCTCAATGGGAAATACAACAAGTTGCAAAGGCATGCCTGAAGATAGCAAGAGAAACATTCCCTCACTCTATTGAGGCTTTTGAAAAACACAGAGGAGACCTATGAAAAATAAAATTTTCTTCATAAGCTTGCTTGTTGTAGCAGCATGCAGTGACAGTACCACTCAGGAATCTACAACGCCAGATTTAGCCGTTGCAACACTAGATATCGTCGACGCCGCGCAGGATGCATCTGCGGATGTTCCAATCCTTGACTACGTCCCACCAGATATGTATGTAGACCCTTGTTTGGAAATTACAAGTTCTGATGAAAACTTCTGTGATTGTAAGCCTGAGTGTTGCCAGATACAGATGTGGTATTGTCCACCCAGCGGCCTTGGCGTTGCCGCCTCAGAAGTTGTGATGAACATATGTGATGATGAATTTAATGTTTGTGATCGATCAAGGGACTTTTCTTGCCCCCCTAACGAGGTGTTATCTAGAAGTCCGTGTCAAACAATTCTAGAGTGCCCCCCTGGAATCGACAACAGGATAACAATCACAGTATCCTGTGAGATAGAGGGGGTTCAAGGAGAACAAGAAATCCTATGTACGAAAGGGGATATAATTTACGGCGAGTGTGTTGTGTGTGAACCTGGAGAGGAGAGATGCAATTACCAAGATGACGATTGCGATGGAATCACAGATGAAAACCAGCAAAATGCTTGCGGTACTTGCGGTCCCGTCCCGTCGGAAGTGTGTAATGGTGTCGACGATGACTGCGACGGAACGGTTGATGAACTCTTGGTACAGGAATGCGCCACTCTTTGCGAGCGAGGTATTGAAACATGTCAAGCAGGCAATTGGGTTTCCTGCACGGCGCGTTCAGCGGAAGATGAAGCCTGCGACGGAGCTGACAACGATTGTGATGGTCAAGTAGACGAGCAATTACAGTGCCTTTGTGAGCCTGATGATGTTGGGAATCTTCAACCCTGCGCCGAGCCCCCGTTGATTTGTGGACAGGGGTTTAAGACTTGTGAATGTGTAGACGAGAACTGTAGAGAATTAAGAATGTCTCAGTGTGAAGCACTTTGTTCCTACTTCCCCCAACCAGATCAAGAGTGTGATCCTACGTTGGGTTTAGCCCTTGCGACAGAGGAGTGCAACGCGTTCGACGAAGACTGTGATCAACAAATAGATGAAAATCTAGAACAACAGTGTTATACGGGGGACCCAGAAACCCTTAATGTAGGGGTCTGCACCCCGGGCTTGGCTTATTGTAATTTGGGCTCTTGGGGCAGCGATGTAAATGGTCAATTTCGACCGGGTTTTTGCGACGGAGAAATAAAGCCCACACCGGAGATTTGCGATGGCGCGGACAACGACTGCGATGGGGAGGTTGATTATGGAGAGGAGATCAGGGACACAGACATTTTATTTATCGTGGATTGGTCTGGTTCAATGGATGATGAAATTGCAGCAGTTCGCACAGCGCTGAATCAGTTTGCACAACAGTTTTCAGCGGAAGATTCGCTACATTGGGGATTAATTGTGGGCCCTAAAGAGGGAGGAGAATTTCAGACATTAGTAAAGGTTGCAGACATAAGTCCGTTTGAGCAGTTTTTGCAGGCATTTTCGGATTTAGGGCTGGAGGGTATGAATACCAGTGAAGAAATGCTCCGAGACGCCCTTTATTTTTCTATACAAAATATCAGCGGCGCCGCAAACTATGATGTTGCGTCCTCATCTTGGACAGGCGACGCCTCTTCTATTCCGGAAAAAGAGAATTTTCAAATTTCATGGAGACCCGAGGCTGAAAGAATAATAATTTTATTTTCAGATGAAGAACCACAGTCATTTCTCCGCCCACGTGTGACGAATGATATAGTAATCGAAGCGCTTCGTGCAGCCATTAACACAAAATTTTATGCCTTCGTTGATCGAGGCTGGGACGGTGATCGGTGGGATGACATTATCCTTGCTGGCCGCGGCTCTAGGTTTACGCTTACTTCAAACGCGGTTGAGATGTACAATGACTTAATGTCAATTATCGATGAGGCATGTCTCCCCAGGGACGACCAGGCATTGAACAGTGATCTTGCTAGGTACAAACTGGCATCTTATTTTTATTTTAAAGGTTTCTATGATTATGAGAGAGGTATGTGTTTACAGAGGAAATAACTATTGGAAGCACTATTGAATCGGCCGCATACTCACTGGTTAACAATACTTATTTTTTGCCAACTTTACAATTCGGCCCGCTTTTTTATGAAACAGTCGACTTTAAGTTTTTACAAAGGCCAGAAAAAGATTATTATTGGTCACGAATTCTACTAAAGTTGTCATTACAGGGTAAACTATTGACGTCCAATCATCCAAAAAATATTAAAATAGAGGGTGACAAGATAAGGTTCAACTCTGGTGATCAAATAAAGAAATATTGTTTTAAGAAGTGTTATATTTTTGATTCGACTGGGGTCAAGCTAGAAAATAAGATTTTAAAACCAATGAAAACACTCTTTCGAGTTTACGATGATTTTGAGTTGTCGAACTTGGGAGGGAAACATAAAACTATAAAACCAAAAGTGTCAAATCATGATTTGGCTAAGGAAATACATTTTTATATATCAGATCGCGTCGACGGAGCAAATTACGTAACTGATTGTGTGGCAGAGTCTCTTTTGACAAAGGAACAGTTGAATGATTTTGAGTTTTCAGATTCAATGGTTAGGTTTGCTGTTATGAGGCACCTCACCTCTTTGGGTATACATGGAAATTTTATGAATCTATATAAGAGTGGAAAACCAAAATTTAGAAAGCCAAAAGTGGTACACAGAAAGAGACTAGTCTTGGAAAAGGAAAGAAACGTTTATGCTGACTCCGAACATGTAAAGTTTTTAAATTTAAAAACAAAGGAGATTTTTGATGATAAGTCCACCCCAGGGGCGTAACCTTGCAGGTATAATACCGCTTTCAGGCTGGAAAAGTTCTTTTGATCTACCTTGGCCAGATTATATGCAGCCCCTAAGAGAAGGTTTCCTCGCTGTTGAAAGATCAGTTTATGAATGTGCCTACGCTGGCTGCGATTCTATTTGGATTGTTTGCAATGATGACTTCGCCCCGCTGGTCAAAAAAAGAATAGGAGACTATGTTATGTCACCTCGTTATTTTGAAGAAAAAGATTTCGTAAAAAGAAAGGATTATCATGAAAAGTGGATACCAATTTACTATACTCCGGTCTCTCAAAAAGACCGAGACCGGCGAGACAGTTTGGGGTGGTCAATCCTTCACGGCGCATTGACGTCTTTTATAATTTCAGACAAGATGAGTCGATGGGCGCGCCCCTCAAAGTTTTTTGTCTCTTTTCCTTATGGAATTTATCACACTGGCGTTATCAAACACAACAGAGACGCCATCCGCGGAAACAAGTCTTTTTTTCTTTCCTATCAAAATAAGACAGTTAGAGATAATCTATATCTTGCATTTACTTTCTTTCCAGAAGATTGGCCAAAACTAAAGTGGAACATAAAAGAAAAGTGCACTGGAGGGGATAAATCAATACCGTTTCAGGATAGGTGGTCGAGTAAGAATTTTACTCTTGACAAAATTTTTAATCTTGATACAATAGAGGTAGATCAAAAATTAGAAATTCAAGATTATTACAATCTTGAATCCTGGGAGTCGTTGAGAGATTTTTACAAGTCAGATTTAAAAATCCCGCGCCCCGCAAAACAGTTTATGAAACCGTACACATTTAAGAGAGAGTTGGAAAATGAATACAAAGTATCTTGAAGAAGTTTATAATAACATGTCTTATCACACAAAAGATGCAATAGGATTCCCATCGGCGTATATATTCTTGACAAATGAGCAAGAACAGTTTATAATAGATTTATTCGAAAATGAAAGAAGCGCAGTGAAGGAGTCACTGTTAGAAACAATACAAGAAATGAAAGAGCTAGTAGATGAGTTATAGAACAGAGAGTTCAATTCCATTCGTGGGACTCCATGCCCACTCAGTGGCAGGTTCCCCGTTTGACGCCTTGGGATATCCCCCAGAACATATGGACTTTGCATATGACAACGGTATGGACGCCCTAGCATTGACCGATCATGGGAATATGAACGGCTTGGCATGGCAAGTCTTGCATGCAAAAAAGATGCATAATCAGGGTAAAAATTTTAAGCCTATTTTTGGTTGTGAGGCTTATTTTATTCCGTCTGTAAAGAAGTGGAAGAAAGAATATGAAGACATAAAGGCCGCCTCAAAAAAGAAATCTGACTATGAAGCCGACAACTCTGGCACAACTGTAGAGAATGAAGGCGCCTCAAAGAAAAAGATTAAATCTGTTCTCAATCGTCGACGCCACCTTATCTTACTAGCAATGAACCAGACAGGTCTGCAAAACATCTTTAAGATGATTTCAAAATCTTATTCGGGTGACAACTTTTACCGCTACCCACGCGTCGATTATGACATGCTCCGAGAACATAACGAAGGAGTCATCGCAGCGTCAGCTTGTCTTGGGGGTGTTTATGCTGGCAATTATTGGGAAAACCGCGAAGTGGGCCCCGATGCTATTTTGCACGCGATGAGAGAAACCACTCAAAAAATGCAGTCTATTTTCGGAGACAGGTGGTACGGAGAATTGCAATGGAACAACGTTCCTGAGCAGCACGATTTAAATCAATATATTATTCAGATGCATCAAGAATTTGGGATCGAACTTATTTCAACCGCAGATTCACACTACTACAACGCTGATGTGTGGAAGGATCGTGAACTTTATAAAAGACTAGGCTGGCTGGGTAAGGGTAGACCAGATTATTTATCGGAAGAGTTGCCTCTGTCTGTGGAGGAGGTAGGCTATGAGTTGTATCCAAAGAATGGAGACCAAATGTGGGAATCTTATCTTAAATACTCTAAGGAGTGCGGTGTAGAATATGATGATAAAATCATAAAAGATTCAATCACAAGAACACACAAGATAGCTCATGAACGAATTAGCACATTCTTGCCAGACAACACGGTGCGCCTGCCTGAATTCGTCGTGCCGGAGGGTTCAACAGCGAGCCAGACATTGGCAGCCCTCTGTGTCGAGGGTCTTAGAAATCTCAATCTTCAGAACAAGCAAGAATATGTAGACCGGTTGAAACACGAGGTCAATGTTATTGACAACCGAGGCTTCTCAAAATATTTCTTAACTATGAAATCTATCGCTGATGTTGCTGTAGACCGCCAATTAGTCGGAGCAGGCCGCGGCTCTGCTGCCGGCTCCCTGGTTGCATACGTCCTGAACATTACACAAGTAGACCCCATTAAATATGGACTTCAGTTTGAAAGATTCCTGACAAAGGGAGGCTCCGGATATCCAGATATTGACTATGATGTGTCAGACCCAATGGTGTTGAAAGAGATCTTAATTGATCAGTGGGGTGACAATTCTGTCGTACCAATCACCAACTGGAACACTCTTCAGTTGCGATCTCTCATTAAGGACATTTCCAAATTTTACGGTATCGAATTTACTGAGGTAAATAATGTAACAAGCAAAATGGTTTATGAGGCCACCCCTCGGGCCAAGGCAAAGCATGGAATTACTGCGGGAGTCTATACACCCACGTTTGAAGAGTTGATGGAGTTTTCAGAGTCTCTTCAGTCATTCTTGGCTAAATATCCAAACATTAAGACGCATATTGAGAAGCTTTATGGGCAAACCCGCTCTGCATCGCGCCACGCCGGTGGCGTGGTAGTGGGAGAAAATCTAGATCAGTGGATGCCGCTTATCAACTCTGGAGGGGTTAGGCAAACGCCTTGGTCCGAAGGCATGAATGTAAGGCATCTAGAACCAATGGGTTTCATTAAGTTTGACATTCTTGGCCTTGCCTCACTTCGTATGTTGGAGGGTGCCATTGAACGGATCCTTAAACGTCACTATGGGGTGGAGAATCCTACATTTGCAGAAATTAAAGATTTCTATGATAAGAATCTCCACCCAGAAAAAATCGATTTGAACGATCGCGCGGTTTGGGAGAACATCTTTCACAAAGGCAAGTGGGCAGGCATCTTCCAGTTTACGGAATCCGGTGCTCAATCTTTTTGTAAGAATGCAAAACCAAACAACATCATTGACTTATCTGCTATCACTTCTATTTACCGCCCTGGCCCATTAGGCGCCGGCGTTGATAGGAAGTACATAGGGGCCAAGTCAAAACCAGAAGACGTGGAGTATGTAAACAAGTATGTTCGTGAAGTAACCGAGGAAACATATGGTTTCCTTATCTTTCAAGAGCAGATTGCCATGCTAGCTCATAAGCTGGGTGAAGGCCTTTCTTTGGACGAAGGAAACAAATTAAGAAAGCTTCTAACTAAGAAAGGAACAGGGGAAGTACAAACCCAAAAAGATAAGATTTTCGACAAGTTCAAGCGAGGTTGCTTGAAGAAAGGAATGAAAGATTATGAAGTTAGGGAACTTTGGGAAACTTTTGAGTATTTTTCAGGATATGGTTTTAACAAGTCTCACGCTGTTTCCTATTGCGTGCTGTCTTATCAGTGTGCTTATCTTCTTAACTATTATCCTGCGGAGTGGCTCGCAGCTTTTCTAGACAAGGAACCCGAAACGCGCAAAGAACGCGCCATCGCCACTGCCAAGTCGTTGGGGTACAATGTTGAGCCTTTGAATGTGAACACTTCGGGTGTAAATTGGGAAATTAGTACTGATGGAAAAACTTTGATTCAACCTTTATCTTCAATAAAGGGGCTTGGAATCAAGGCCATTGAACAAATCATAGAACACCGGCCTTTCAAGACGGTAGAAGATTTTCTATTTCATCCTGAGATCGTTTATTCTAAGTTGAATAAAAAGTCGATTCACGCGTTAACTTTATCTCAGGCGATGAATAGCTTAATCGACGAGAGGTTCACCGGGCTCGCTCATTTTTATGCAGCCGTAGCGGAAGACCGCCCCAGGAAAGAAAAAAACCTGACGGAAAATATTGAAAAATACGCCCCAGAGGGTGATTTTACAGAAGAGCAAAAGTTAGAATATTTGGTAAATTTAACTGGCGTGTTTCCTATCAACGCAGTTGTAACCCCAAGGGTTCGAGAAAAGCTGGATGAACTTTTTATACCTCCGATCTCAGAGTATGACCCTGAACTTGGAGTTACTTGGTTTATTCCGAGAGAATGCAAATTAAAGAAATCAAAAAATGGAAAAAATTTCTATGTTGTAAAAGTTATTGACGATAACAATGAGACAACAATCATCCGATGTTGGGGCGTAGACCCAGAAAAGGATGTGGTTCAAATTAATCGTCCCTACATGGCTCGATTGAATTATAACCAGCAGTGGGGTTTTTCAACCTACAGTATGAGAAAGATGTTTAAATTATTAGCGTAAAAAAGAGGAGAAAATAATGACAAGACTAAAAGGCCTATCGGCCAGCATCATGGCAAAACAATATAAAGACATCCTTGAAAATAAAGGATATGTTTTTTTTGAAAAAGGAAATTACAACCTAAATTTAATAGGAGTTAGAAACAGGTCAGGCGATGCGTCGAAGTTTGATGATTTCCTGAATGTTATCTATAAAGTTTCAGGAGAGTGGGTTTGTGATCTGTTTCCTATCACAACAGAACCGGGCCCAAACATTTTAAGGAATCCGTTAAAGTCTGTTGCTCACAAGGGCACCGCGATCTTGGTTCCGGGACAATACCGAAGCACATATAAAATAGCCTGGCATGGCAACTCCAGCCGCGGACACACCGCTTTGTGTCAGAGAGGTTCAAAAGTTAAAGTTTGGAGAGACAATAACCGAGACACAAAGCCAGACTATCACGGTCCCGAAGAGGACGGGTGGTTCGGGATTAACATTCATAAGCACAGAGGGTCGTCAGCCAGGATGAATACAGGCGGCGTATCCGCCGGTTGTCAAGTTTTTCAGAGTAGTACAGATTTTGCCGAATTTATGGACACTTGCGACGACGCCCGCGACCAATGGGGAAATAGTTTTACCTACACTCTCATTGAAGAAAAAGATTTATTAAAAAAAGGAGTTTGCTAAATGACATTTATTATTGAAGACAGAGTCAGAGTTTATAGAACAAAAGAGAATGCAAAAATTCCGCACCGAACCCACCAACACGATGCGGGAATGGATTTCTTCTTTTGTCCAGAAGAGGATAGTTTAAAATTCACCGTCATCCCTCCCGGGGCCACAGCTTTATTGGGCACGGGCATTAAGATGGCAGTCCCATCTGGATGTATGCTTCAGATCATGAACAAATCGAGCGTAGCTGCGAAAAAGCAGCTTGTTACTGGCGCCTGCGTCGTTGACGAGGGATACACTGGGGAAATTTTTGTGAACCTTCACAATATAGGTACCGAAAATCAAATAATCGAACCAGGTCAAAAAATAGCTCAAGGAGTCTTTGTAAGAATAGAGAAGCCGATATTGTGGGAAGTATTTGAGGACAATATTTATGGTTCGGAAACCTCTAGGGGCTCTGGGGCCCTAGGATCAACAGGAGAAAAGTAATGACCAGCTTTGCAAGAAAAATTAAAAGGCGCCAGACCGTTCGAGCACGTAAGATGTTTATGAAGCATTTTAAGAAAACTATGAGAGATTTTAAAAAGCAAGTTGTATGTTCTGCCTGTGGTAGAGCGCCCGCCACTGGAGAAGAAATAGATAATTGGCACATCGACCAGGAATCAAATAACATTGACTTAATTTGCACAGAGTGTTATATTGGAGAAGCAATCCCGAAGGAGGAGAAAGATGAAATTTAAAAGAGCGCTGTGTTTTGATGATGTGTTATTGGTGCCACAAAAAAGTAGAATCTTGAGCAGGGATATGATAGACATATCATCCTCAATTAGGGAACACAAGTTTAGACTACCAGTAATTTCTAGTCCCATGGATACTGTAACTGAAGCAGACATGGCCATTGCAATGCAAGCTTGCGGCGGGTTGGGAATTATACATAGATATAACACAATAGAGGAGCAGGCGAAGATCGTCTCAGAGGTAGTAGACTTCTTAGAAGAAATAAATTCAGAAAACATTTCAAAAATCTCCGCGGCCATTGGCGTTGGTGATGACTTTATGACAAGGGCAA
>MDSY01001964.1_pt1 | contig 11050 bp, 7 predicted proteins | sample 811131 | NCBI WGS metagenome assembly MDSY01 (sample SAMN05326643, study PRJNA326480) | marine metagenome | isolation source: seawater | place: Atlantic Ocean: South West | collected 2010
AGCTTCTTGAGTTATGACTCAAAGAAACACACCGACTCCTCCGTCACTCGTTTCCTGAAGCGTCGTTTCCGGTTTAGAAAACCCCGCAGAGCCAACCGCGTGGAGGAAAAACAGCGTGACTGTGTTCGTGCCAAAAAATCTAATCCACTGAACAGCTTTTTGGTTTTCTCATTATTTGGATGTCTTTCATTTATTTCACATTGAGCGCCGCGGGTCTCTCTCTCTCTTCCGGACTTCTCGCCGTGTCCAGAAAGAGAAGCCGCTTGGATTCGTGGAGAGGTGGTTTTTATGGCCTTTGAGAGGACCGTCTTAGCAGATCCCAGAAAGAACAAAGAAGTTCAACCAAACATGTGAAAGCGGAAAATAGCACGTCCACGAAAAAAAAAGATCTCGTCGAGACGCCGACGGCATCGGGAAAGCCTCGGAAAGATCCCTCTTTTGCGTGGAGGTTCCATTTCCAACGTTCCCTTACACTTCTTCGTCTTCACGCGACCTGCTTAAACGGGTTAAACAAGGAGCGCTTCAAAACGTACCGCGAGACGAAACGCGAGAGGCTTTTCTTCTGGACGCAAAGGAAGTTCGTGTTGGGAGTAGCTAGAAGGGTAGTAGTAGCTATGGATAGTGGAACAGGGTATATGTCCATACGCTCCATACGATGTCTACGTATCCTTCACGTATCACGGGTACCCTTCCCCCCCCGTGGTTTTCACGTCGTCGTGTTTATCACCTCGGGCGTCACTCGCGGCGACGGTTTTTGTTGACAGCAAATCCCGCGGGTTGTACCCCCTCAGTTCTTGCCACCGCGGCAGCACCGAAATAAGCGCAACATCATGATACACGTGTATCTTGATTGCCTTGTCCGGGTTTGTTCCGTTGATTTCAAACTGGGGCCCAGAAGGAAATAAACTCGTGATCCGGTCGAGCAAGTTTTGGCGATTAATTTTGGTTTTTCCAAAATGAGCGTACTTCAGGTCAAACGTCGTCGGGTTCTTGGACGACTGTTTGCCCCACAAGCCGGAGGAGGAATTAGGGTCTTTTGACATTGACCCTATTGATTGCGGCAATATGTCACGGAGCGCATCCACGATCTTATCTTCGTTCGCCGCGCATATGGTTTCCACTGGTATTAATCGTGAGAGGTACTCTGGGGTGCCGTCCGGGGCGAAGGGTTCTTTCACGAAACAATCCAAAGAACGTTCGCCCAGCGCCACCACTGGGTTTCCAACCGGGAACGGTGTTTCCCTAGCGTCTTGGGTTAATCGTAGGGGCAAATAGGCACACCCGAGCTCGCCCTTGGGGTGGAGCGCAATCGTGTCGTTCGTGTCCGCTAACAGTTGCTCCACCTTCCCTCCCAACGTCGCAGGCGGGTTCTCGCAGTGCGTTAACAGCCACCTCGCTTCCTCCACGGCTCTGTGCGTGCGCTCGACGCTCTCCCCGCCCGCAGCGCTGCGCACGGTGACCAAGTACCCGCACGGGCTCGCCATTAGTATCGCGGGGTCGTAGGTGGATGTGGATGTGGAGGGGTTGGAGTTGGTGTCGTCGGTGGCGCGCGTGCGAGGGAGCCGCATAAAGTGGGGCACGTGAAGCCTACACTTGACGTGCGGTACTTTCAACACCTTGAGCGTGGGGTAGAACAAGCCTTCCGCGTACCGCGGGGCGTGGACCCCGACACGAACGTGCACGGGGTGGCGGTACTGGCGCATCGTGACGCGCAGGGCGAGGCGCGCGACTGAGGAGGACATGAAGGGAAGCGGGGTCAGGTGTGACGAGGCAGAAACAAGTGTCGTAGCTTTTTGAGGGAGAAGTCCAGACCAAGAAAAAAGAAAGAAAGAGCAAGAGCAGGATTGAGTTAAAGTCAAAGTAGTTCTTGTTCTCACAACCCCCAACCTCCTACGCAAACTCCAGGTCCCCCTCGTCCTCGATCGCGGCGAGCAGCTTGGAGTCCACGCCTGAATCACGAGGCAAAGCGACCCTACCACTCCTAGCTACCTCAAGAATCCCATAAGGTTCCAACAAACTTTGCATCGCCGTGATTTTGGAAACCTTCCCCGCGACTTCAATTGTCACCGTGTCTTCCGAGACGTCGCTGATGTGCCCTCGGAAGATGTTGCACATGTCCACAAGTTCGCTTCGCATAGACCGCGGGCACACAACCTTGATCAGCATCAACTCTCTTTCGACGTACGGCGTCTTCGTGATATCCTCAGCAGTAATAACATACGGGACCTTTAGGATTTGTTTTAATAACTTGGAGACGTCCTCGTAGGTACCCGGGACGACGGTCGAAATTCGGCTCACGTCGAACGTCTTCTCCGGTCCCACGCCCAACGACTGCACATTGTACCCTCGCCTCGCAAACACTCCAGTAATAACGTCCAACACCCCCGGCTTGTTCATCACGACAATGGAAATGGTGTGCGGCGTGTACTTTGCGTTCGGGTCCAGTTTGGGGATGTCGTCCGATTTGTTGGAGTTGGGTGCGTCGTTGTCAATCTGCCCAAAAGAAGGACTCAGCAACGGGACGTCCCACACTCCGCCTGCGCCGTTGCCTCCGTCCATGCTTGCGTACGTGTCACCGACGTCGAAGGCTCCATCCGCGTTGGTGTCCATCTCGGAGACGACTCTGACAATTTTATTAGCCAGCGCGAAGTCGTACTCGTCGCCGTCGCCGCCGCCCATCCCTGAGACGGCGGCGCGCGCCTCTTTCATCGCCGTCATGAGCTTCACGCGCCTGCGTCGCGACTCAGAGAACACGGGTTCCCTCTTTAAGGCTAATTTACCCGTCCGCGCCACCTGCACTATTCCAAACTTGAGGCACGCCTGTTGGAACGCGCGGTTCTTACCCGGGTCGCCTGTTGTGGCGAAAGTCAACGTGGTGTCGCTGGTGTCCACCACCGACGCTCTGAACACTTTCCCTAATTCCACGATTTCCGGTCTCTGCTCCGGCATCGCCCGCACCTTAATAAGCATCAACCCTCTTTCCACGCACATCTTGTCCGTCACGTTCTCAACCTTGCGCACCTTGGCGAGCTTGTTGATCTGTTTAATCAGCTTGTTCGCGTCGTTGTCGGACGCGATGACCACGACAGTGAAAATCGCTTTGTCCACGTTCAAACCGACCGCTAAACTTTCAATGTTATACCCTCGGCGCGCGAAAACACCGGCCACGCGGTTGATCATCCCAGTCTCGTCCGCGACGTAAATCAGCATGGTTTGGCGTCTTAAGCCTTCTTTTAACCGCGCGGGGCCGCCGTACACTCCAACGGGGTCGGGCTTGGTGTCGGTGGCGTCCAACGCCATGGCGCGCGGAGCCATGACAGATGATTTCTTCTTGCCCAAGGTGATTGAGGTAACGCAAGGGACTCTTGAGGCGCTGGGCACGACGGCGCGGCGTGCGGTGATCTGGAGGGTGTGAAGAGAGATGAATACATATACAGTGAGATTGAAGGTCAGCTATGTGTCGTGAAGAAGCAGATCACTCCGCGCGTGTGTGTCGCGTTGGCGAGAGTAGGAATTCCGTTGCAGGCTCGTTCGATGCAGTTGAAATGGTTTCGAGCCATAGGCACCGGGTTCCTTGACCCTACACGCACCGTGGAGGCAATGCTGGCGGGGGCGACAGCGGCAAGGCCGCCGTGAAGCGTCAGGGCGGATGCCATGGTCGAAGAAGGACACCGGCCGACGGAGGCGCGGCGGTCTCTGTGGTGGGTGCGCCGCGATCTAGATAGCAAAAAGGGCTTTTTGCGTCGGCGGCGAGAAAAAATCTTCGATCTCCGACCGATCAAATTGAAACCAATATTTCAAAGAAATCGATTTCAAAATGTTTTGTGATGACCGTACCCTTGATCGGGGTGTCTGTCAGCCGTTTTTGGTTTCCGAAATGGGGAAAAAACCGAGAAGGGGTACTTAGGGACGCGTGGCGTACACACACGAGGACGCGCCAGCCTCGCCCCTACCGCTTCTCGATTATCGCTGGGTCCGTCGTCGCGATATGGCCACGGCGTGGCTCACCGAGGGCGACGGCGACGACCTGCTTGATCTCGGAGACGTCTCGCCATTCGCGGCGCCGAGTCGGGGTCCGACCACGACACTTGAATGTTCGCCGCTCGGTGAGATCTCGCCGGCGACCGTGAACCAACAAGCTGTCCCTGTGGCACGCCAAGGGACCAAGCCGTTTCCGTTCGCCCCTTCGCCGGTGGTAAAATGTACGCGGTTGGGATCCACTGCCATAACCGTGGCATCTCCCCAGGCGTTCACGACCGCGTCGTCTCCATCACCTCTGGGAAAACGCGCATCTCCGGAACCAAATTCATTGGCGATGTCACCCCCTGACTCACTCAAAGTTGACACCGCAAACACAGCAGGGGGTTCCCAAAACCCAGCATCCGTGCCCTCACCGGTGTTCAAGCCAACCCCTGGTTTGCGTGTGGAGAGTGACAAGACGTTAGGAGTACCTTTAGAGTCTGCTCCTAAAAGTCACAAGTTGACGCGACGCCGAAGTCTCGGCCTCGACGCGTTTCAAGGCCTGACTTCGGGGAAGGGCCTGCTGGACGACGACGACGACTTCGACTTCGCGCCGTCGTTCACGCCCAAAGCAGGGAAAGGCAAAAACGTGTTCGCCCCATCGCCGGTGCGGGAGGAAGAGGAGGAGGAAGAAGAAGTGGAGGAGGAAGTGGAGGCAGAAGTGGTGCCTTCGCCTGTGCCGCCTGTGCCGGAAGCGTCTCCGCAGGCGAAACCAGTCTCCGCGGAAAAAACAATATTGAACTCTGCAAAACCTCCCCAGCCCTCCACAGCGGACGAGGAGTTCGAGCGAAAGCTTCAACTCGCCATGGAGCTGGCGGAGCGAGGAGGGGGGCTAGCGGGTTTATTGGGAGGCATTGCGAACTCGCCGCCCGCGGGTGCGAACCCTTCCGCCCAACGCAACGACACACCGAAAACCGAAGAAGACGGTTCCGTCCGTGACGACGACGAAACCCTTGAAGTGCACTCCGACGACGACACCGTTGAGCTTCAACCCGACGTTGATGTTTCTATGATGGATTGTTGTGACATCGTGGAAGAGGAGACTAGTGGGGTACCGGAGGTTGGAGATGGAGAGACGAATAGTCCAACGCGCGATTCCCCCAAAGCGCCCGCAGCGGTGCTCGCCGCGCTTTTATCGCCTGTCGAGGTGCCTGTTGAGGTTTCTGAAGAGAACAACAAGGTGGTCTCGGTATTATCCCCGGAACAACAAAAAATCGAATCAAAGCCAAGCTCTTTGGATGACTCCTTTGAACGCAAACTGCAAGCCGCGATGGACGCGGCGGAGCGCGGCGGCGGCTTGTCCGGCTTGTCGGGAGGGATGCAGAACTCACCGCCAGGGAGCAAACAGTGCGCTGGAGCAGTAGTGCCAGCACCGACACCAGTTGTCGATGTTGCTGACGAGCCAGTTGTTGATGTCGTCGCGGAACAAGCAACCGGCGAGTGTCTGGTCGACGAAGAGGCTGACAAAAAACCAAAGTGGGTAAAGAAAGCAGCCCCGCCGAAAAAAGAAAACAACGGTACCGATGCGACTGAGTGTTTGCCCAACGCTGAAGCCACAGCCTCCCCTCCCCCCTCCCCCCAAACCTCCACCTTGGACGACTCGTTCGAGCGCAAGCTCAGCGCCGCGATGGCGGCGGCGGAGAAAGGCGGCGGGCTTGGAGGGCTGTCGGGCGGGATGCAGAACTCGCCGCCGGGGTCGAAACCAACGATGATGATGAATTCGCCACCTGCGCCGGAGGTTGGAGACTGTTTGCCCGTAGGAGAGGAGGTTGATGACAAGCAATCTGAAAAGATTGACGTGTGTGGCATGGATCACGACGCAGCACCGATACCGGGACCGAGGAAAGGGGGGGCACTCGTGGAGTTATCGCCCGTTGCTGTGGCTCAAGTGTCGGAGAAGAAACCAAAATCGAAGAAGGTGAAAAAAGTGACACCAAAAAAATCAGTGACCCCCGAGCCTAAACCCTGCGTGGATGGTGATGAGAAAGAAAGCGAACCTACCCCTCCCGCAGTTGACTTCGAAGCCATGCTCGCCAAGGCGATGGCGGCGGCGGATGGAGGTTCTGGGGATTTGAACCAAGTCCTGGGCGGCGCGTCGAGCAAAATGATGAACTCGCCTTTGTTCGTCCGGCGAAGAACGCAGGCGAGAGCTGCGAAGAAAATTCCCTGGAAAACGCCTGAAAAAACGCCTGATACCGTAACTGCTGTTGAGAATACACCGATAGGTCGCGCGACACGTGCAAGCACTCGCGTGACTCGCGCCAGTGCGGTGAAGAGTGCGGTGAAACTCTCGGAAGGTGAAGTTGTTTCTAAAAATCCGACTTCCAAAAAATCAAAAACCAAAAAACAACCGAAACCAGAGTGGGTATCTAACAGCGATTCCGTCGACCTCGCGCTGACTCCGAACAGTGACAAGAGTGGGAACGCTAATGGCGACACTAGTTTGGATGCCAGTGACGTTTCGAATGTTTATGGATCTGAATCGTCACCCATCCCGGACGCCCCGGAGGCGCCGCCACCGCCGCCGGTCGCATGGCTCAAGAAAGCCGCGGCGGCCAAGGCGAAGCCGGAGTGGGTAGGGAGTGTTGCGGATTCTAGTTCTATGGAACCTAGTCACGTGAAGACGCGTGATGTTCCAATCGCCGCGCCTGTCGTGCCCCTCGGCGCACAGACCCTGCTCGCGGCGCTGGCTGCGGCGCAGGACACGAAGGGAAGTTTAGTCGAGCGGGGCACTGCGTTTGATTTCGAACAGAAGCTGTTAGCGGCGATGGCGGCGGAATCGCAAGGCGGGGCGGGGGGCTTTGGAGGGGCGAGTAAGGTGTGCAACTCACCGGTTGGAGGGAAAAATTCGGGTCAGGAAAATCAAAAGTTCTCTGTAAAGGAAGAAGCGCGCAGGCAGGGCGTCACTGTGGCGCAGCTCATGCACGCGCGAGCTCACGCGGAGTCGTCGCCGCTAACGAAGGTGAGATTTTAGAAAACCTTTTTGTTTGAAGCGAAGGTTGAAATACAGGAGACTTGTTTCTATCCTCTTCCTCTCTCCTCTGTTCGTGTCTTCCGAGTCTTCAAGTCACTGCCTCGTCCGGAAGTGTTTGCGTAGTGTCACTACCTCGCGCGTCGGTGATGGTTGCCTTCCCCCGGCCCCGGTCGGCCCCGGAGGCGTTGGGTGGACGTCGCGGCGTCGCGGCGGAGCCGCCGGTGTGTGCGCCGTCGACGCGTCGACGCGTTCTGATGTGGCGCGCGCCTACCTCACCCGAGGCACGGGTTGTTTTGCCGCGGCGAACAAGCGACAAAACCCGCACCCTTACGGTTGGAAACCCAAGAGTGTGGAAGTCTCGGTTCTTCCGAGTTGCGCTCGGCGTGTTAGTGGGCGCACTCCTCACTCTTGTTCCAACACTCCAATACGCCTCACCAACGCACACCGCACCGCCCTCCCCACCGCACCCCCCCCCAGACGGCAGCAGCGCGGTCGCCTTTTTGTTTCTCACGAAAGGCCCAACGGCTGAGGGCCAGCGCGCGCTTCCCCACGACCACCTGTGGGGAAAGTTTTTTGCCAAACAGGATGCCAATTTATTTTTAGTAAGGGTCCACGCGCCCCCTTGGTTCACGTTCAACTCCACGAACACCAACGCGCCTGGGATCTTTATAGGCACTGAAATACCAGATCCAGTCTTCCCAATCGAATGGGGAGGCATCTCCATGGTCAAGGCGGAGAAATCATTGCTGAAATCGGCGTTGTTATCGACCGAGCCGAGAGCGGAGCGCTTTGTGCTGCTCAGCGAATCCTGCGTCCCGCTGCGGACGTTTCCGTTTATGTACCACTATTTGCTCGATGGGGATGTGGGGAGGGGTGGGGGTGGTGTACATAGGAGTGATGATAAGGACACTAACTATGACTATACAGTCACAAAACCCTTTGAAAAATCCTACGTGGAGCTTTCGTTCGACCGACACAACCGTTGGCCGGGCCACACGCATTCCGAGTCGAAAAAACTTTTGCCAAAAAGCAACTGGAGGAAAAGCGCGCAGTGGTTTGTTTTAGTTAGAAAACATGCGGAGGTAGTAGAGGGAGACACAGCTGTGCTTTTTGCGTTTGAAAAGTACTGCCATTTGAGTAGTATGGATAGTGACGCATCAGCCGTTTCTAGTAATGCTTCAGATGTAAATAAACCTGCATCTTTCTGCGCCCCCGACGAGCATTACGTCGCCACTTTGTTATCGATTTTGGGATACGAAAACGAACTTGAACGCCGAGTAGTGACGTACGCGAACTGGTGGCCTTCGACGCGGTTCCACCCGAAACGGTATGCGGTACAAGAGACAAGAGAAGCTGTTACTTTAATTATGTCTAAATACTCAGTGGATGACGTATTTGATGGTTCGGATTCTAAATGCGGGTGGTACCGACGCGGAAAAAAAGTCGGACAGAAAAAACCCTGCTACCTGTTCGCCCGGAAGTTCACTGAGAAGGCGGGGCGGAGAATAGGGAGGTTTTCCTCAGTTGTTATAGGGTATTAGGTGTGATAGGGTTTGAGTCATTGAAATGATTGAAAAAGTCTCTTCTTTGTGATTCTCTAACTAACTACCTTACCCCACTACGGGCATCATGAGTTCTCCGTCCAGCACCGCGTTGATTTTACCCACCACGCCGATGCCCTTGGCGACGCTATGAATCACGGAAGAAGTTGAAGTGTCCTTCTCCGTATCCCTCCTCCCTTGAAAGTCATCGCGCCACTCCTTCAACGCCGCATTCGCCCACTGGTCCGCTTCTGAGGCTCGGTTTGCACCGGACGCCCTCAACACCGCGGCGTACTTCGCGTGAATAAGCGCCGCGGTCAACCTCAGGTGCGACGATGCAGCGCCCCCCGCCGCGGCGTCGGCGTCGCTCGCCACCGCCGTCGGCGGCCGGGTAGTACCAAACTTGTGCAGCGCGTTGCGGTACAGCCCGTCCGCGAACAGCACACCCGCGCCGTCCCCGACCCCCCCCCTGCCTTTCGCGGCTAACACCGCTTTGGCGACGTACACGTCAGCGCTGATTGAAATCGCTAGACCTACTCGCGGGTGGTCACCGTCGGGGTACCCCAAGCTCTCTGCAGCAGTCACTGCGTTTGCGGCGCACGTCTCCGCGATGGCCATGGAGTCATCGACTTCATCGTTATCCTCTTTCAAATTTTCACCTTTCAACCTATCAAAATTTGCAATCGCGACGCGCAGCGCGAGTTGTGCCTTGGCTAGAGAAATGTCGGCTACGAGTTCGTCCGCGATTAAAGCTGCGGTCGCCGTAGTCGGCACTTCAGACGCTGACACTAATTTAGCGACTTCCTCCGCCCTGTCGTACGTCCTCATTGCGAGCGCATACTGATCATCTCCATCCACTGAACCTGCGCCCCTTAACACAGTCCAGTGCCCTGCGAACTTCAGCGCGCTCGCGACTGCAGCGCCGTGCGGACCGCACGCGGCTGACATTTTAACAGCCTCCCACCCTTCGTCTTTACTCCACTCGGCGTGCTCTAGCTGGCAGTGAATGTCGCACGCGGCGTCGCACGCGGCGTCGGCGTCGTTCAAAGCGGACGCAGCCGCGCACCGCCCGCCGAGCATGGCGATGCGCAACGCCACCGCGTCCGCGTGCACTGGAGTGTTTTGGTATTTTAAGTCTAACGATTTGGAGTGTTTCGTGGAATCGACGCAAGGCTCCAAGCCCGGTCCCGTTTCGAGTGCTTCGTCTTCTTTTTCGGATACCGAAGATACATCTTCCCTTCTTGTCGCGTCCTCCGCCATCAGCGCCGCGCTCGCCGCGTCCTCCAGGTGGTCCTCCAGCGCGAGCACGTCCCACGGTACGGAAGTTCCTTCCGGATCAGCACTACTCACCACGGAAGTCGCGTTGGCTCTGTGGCACCGCGCCGCCGCGACCGCCGCGGCGACGTGCGCGACGACGCGATCGGCGACGAATCGAGTTCCCGCGAGGTCGGACACGGCGCACGCCGCGTTCGCGGTGAAGTGCGCGTGCGCGAGCTCGCCAGAGTCCTGAGGGGGTGTAAGGGGCGATGTAGGGGATATGGTGAGTTATATGTCTACTATTTGTTAGTGTTTATAGGTATACAAGCATTGATTCGTGGTACTATCGATACCCAGGGCCGCCGCACTCGCGCGAACATTAAATAAATCTTATATTTCCTCGGACGTACCGATTGCATGGTTGCCCAGGCGAGGTGTGTCCGTGCCTTGGCGGCGTGTGCTGCGACCGCCACGGGTCCTTGCTGGCCTGCCACAGCGCGCGTGATGAGATCCGCGCCGTGTTCAAGAACCCCGCACGCGGTCGACCTGTCCCCCCCCCGCCACGCCCTGCGCGCGTACGTCACCATCTCGGAACTCAACGACGCGGGATCGCTTTGCGTCGAATACGAGGCTTTTAGATTGGGGGAGTGAGTGTTGGGGCGACATGACAGAAGCGCTGAGATGTGCGCGATGCCTAGCGCGGAGCGCCCGCGCACAGCGCCCGCGCGGCGGGCCACACCACACAACGCCGGGTGTGCCATCGCGCGTGTGGACACTGACCACGGACAGAGTCCGAGACGACGGGAAGAGGTGAAGAGTTTTGGGAAGACGCAATTGTTATTACTATTTTTTGGATTCAGAAAATCATCCACCCGCTCGGAACACCTTCATCCACGCCGATTGCCTCCTGCACAGCGGGCACCTCGTCATCCGCGCCGCGCATACTTCGCAGCACACCAAGTGTCCGCACTCCTTGTAGCACGCGGTGGCCCTAGCGTACAGACACACCACGCAGGTTTCGCCCGGCGATAAGTTTGTGTGAGGAGACCCGGCCGGATCCGCCAACCTCGCCGCTTCCGCCTCCGCCAAGCGCTCGCGGAACAAACTTTCTCTGCGACGCACCCGCCGCGCACAAAACAGCTTCGCAACCACCAACGCAAAGCCAACAGTCGCACACCCTGTTCCCACTATCTCGAAAATCTGCCCAGCCCGCCCGAACCCGCTAAGGAACTCGTCGAACGTTTTGTTGGTAACCACG
>MDSY01019266.1_pt1 | contig 11050 bp, 6 predicted proteins | sample 811131 | NCBI WGS metagenome assembly MDSY01 (sample SAMN05326643, study PRJNA326480) | marine metagenome | isolation source: seawater | place: Atlantic Ocean: South West | collected 2010
CGGGTATCCTACGTATGAACTGGAATTACCCTCTACAGGCAAAACTGTCAAATATCGCCCATTTCTTGTAAAAGAGGAAAAGGTGCTTTTAATGGCATTGGAAGGAAAAGATGAAAAACACATAGTTAGTGCAGTTAAGGATTTAATCAAAAATTGCGTTATTTCACGAATTAAGGTAGAAACTCTTCCTAGTTTTGATTTGGAATATCTGTTTTTAAAGATTAGAGCAGCATCTATTGGTGAAATCATCAATTTGACTGTAACTTGTCTTGATGATAATAAAACAGAGGTACAAACAGAAATTAATATCAATGAAGTTACTGTCAAGAAGGAAAAAGGTCATAGTACCAAAATCATGTTTGACAAGAATACTGGTATTGTGATGAGATATCCCAGTATGAAGGAATTTGTTGATAGAGAGTTTTTGCAGAAGGAAATGAAGACTGAGGACGTATATGACTTTATTGCAGATTCTATAGATCAGATATTTGATGCTGAAGAAGTATATGATTCAACAACTACCACAAAGAAGGAATTTCGTCAATTTGTTGATGGTTTGACAACCAAGCAATTTGAAAAAATTCAACAATTTTACTCTACTGCACCAAAACTGTCTCATACGTTTAAAGTGACTAATCCCAATACAGGGAATGAATCTGATTACACGATTGAGGGTCTACAGAGTTTTTTCGCATAGCACTCTTCCAGAATAGTCTGGAAGGGTACTACAGAATTAATTTTGCTCTTATGCAGTACCATAAATATAGCTTGAGTGAAATTGAAGATATGATGCCTTGGGAGAAGGAAGTTTATACAACATTCTTAGTCCAATACCTTGAAGAACTTAAACAGAAACAAGAACAGGCAAAACACTAGTGGCAGGATTAACTAAAACATGGTCAGGAGATTTAACCGAGGAAATTGCGGGTAGGATTCTTAATGCAATCAAGAATTATGATGATGAAGATGGTAATAAAGAAGAAGCATCTACTAGTGTTAAGCAAGCAGCAAAGAATTTAGATAAAGATGATGGTTCTACTAAAGTTAATAGTAGTTCTATAGTTGTTAAAGATACTATTCTTCCAGTTCATATTGAGGTAGTAACTTTAGGGAAGGAAACAAAGAAATTATCTGGTAAGGTAACTGCTATTGGCACAGGACTTGCTGATACTCAAAAACTGATTGGCACTCAGAATGAGATGCTGGAGAAGAAGTTTGATACCATATTGGCTCTTCTTAGTGGTGGTGCTGGTGGTGGTGGAGAAGGAGGAACTTTAGGTAGTGGAGGTGTTTCTGGTACTGGAGGAATTCAAAAAGTATCACAGAATGCTGGTGATAAACTTTCTCTTTTCTTTGGTAAAAAGTTTATGATGAGAGGTGCTAGAGCTTTATTGAGACGTGGAGCTAAACATCTTCCAAAAGGATTGAAAAAAAATCTTCTTAAGATGAGAAATGCTCCTAGAAGAATAGGGAAAAAGGTACTTAAAAAGGCAGTTACTAAGTTTACGACTAGTGGTGTAGGTAAAAAGATTGCAACTAAAGTTGGTGCTAAGGCTATTACCAAAGGAGTTGGAAAAGGTGTTGGTAAATCGTTAGCAAAGAAAATTCCTTTTGTGGGTGCAGCAATGGGAGCTATATTTGCTGTTGATAGATTAAGGAAAGGTGATTTCTTAGGTGCAGGTCTTGAACTTGCTTCTGGTATTGCATCTATATTCCCAGGAATTGGTACAGGCATCTCTGTTGGTCTTGATGCAGCATTGATAGCTAGAGATGTTGCAGGTGAAGTTGGTGGGAATAAGGAACAACAGAGCAATGTTCAATCTAATTCTTCACAGTCTGGAAGTAGAACGATTGCGGGTTATGAGAAAGGTAGTGGTGGAACAAATATCATGGGATTTTTTAAACAAGCAGGTTCACTTTTAATTTCGTCTGTTTTACCTGTTGCAGCAGCGACTGGTACATTATCAGAGGTTAAATCACAAGTTAAAGATGCTGGATTAGATTATGAGATTGCTTCTTTACCTCCACCACCAGTTAAAATTGGTCAAGGTAAGGTAGAAACACCAGCACAGGTTAAATCTGAGACTCATAGTAAGATACCTGGATTTGGGAGACGTAAGAAAGAAGAAACGGGAACAGAAACACCACCATCTGATGATAGAAATATTTTCCAAAAGAGTGGTGATTGGATAAAAGAGAAAGCTAGTGGTGCTTGGAATTGGTTGAAAGAAGGTACTCAGAGTAATGTAAAGAAGATTCAGTCATTTGTTTCTAATACTGCTGAGAAGGTTAATAATTCAGAAGTAGTAAATAAGGTTAGAAATGTAATAGGTAGTGAGAAGGGTGATGGTTTTATTGGACCAAAGTGGTTGAATTTAAAGAATCCTTTTGCTAAAGAAAAGAAAGATTCAGCTTTCCTTGAAGAGAAGGCAGTTACACCTAAGACTAGTGGAACGGATTATGATCAATATAGTGGAGCAAAAGCTATAATGAGTATAGATCCTGATATCACGGAACTTGGTGCTGCATATCTTGCAGGTAACATACAACAGGAAAGTGGTTGGGATGGTATGAGATCATGGGGTGAAGTATTAGGTGATGGAACTTCCCGAAATGGTGGTTTGGTTTCTTGGGCAAGTTGGAAAGATGATCCTGCTAGATTAGGAGCAATTGAAGAATTTTATGGTAAGAAGATAGAGGAAATTACTGAACATGAACAGTTGAAGTGGATGATTAAAGAGATGAAGCAAAGTTATGCTGGAGCTTATAAAATATTCACTAATCCAAAAGCATCTGAAGAAGATTTAATGAAAGCAAGTAAGTGGTATTGGGGTTATGGGGAAGAAGGTAGTAGATTCAGATATGCCACTAACATCTATCAAGAATTGTTGAAAACTCAATTTAATGAGCAAAAGGGAGAATCAAAAGAAGCAGAACAAAAAGTTAAACCTAGTGCAGAAAAGGGTGCATTATTACCACCATCTAATGTTACTACTAAGGCACAACAGGTTCAACATGCTAGTGCTTCTATAGATGAAATTGAAGATCAAGCACCTGCTCAACCTATAGTTTATCTAACTAATATGGATGTTTCTAGTAATCCCGTTGTTATGCCCAAGTCATCTTCACGTAAGGATGATTTTGTATCTCGTTATCGTTTCATGTCTTTAGGAGCAGCATAATATGGCAGGACTTCAAAAAACTTGGTCTGGTGATCTTACCACATCAATAGCAAAAAGACTTATACAAGCACAGCAACTTGCTAGTGCTGGTAAGAAACAAGCAATGGGTGTTGCCAATCATTATGGTGTGGATCCTATGCTTCGTAGGGGTGAGTTTTTTGGACATGGTTTGGGTACTGCTTTTAGCGATTTTCTCCCTAGATCACTACAACATAGAATGCCAAATGTGACTACGAGAGATCCTTCTTACATTTCTAGAGGTCAGAGTAGTACTGCTTTGTATGGTCAATCAAGTCCATTACCTCCTAGGAGTCCTTGGCCTGGTCCTTCTGGTGGAGGAGGTGGTGGTATAAATCCTGAGATAGTACCAAACGATGCTATTCTTGGTAACATGATTAATGTTACGCCTGGTGGTATTAGAAATACAACAGGTGGCATTAAGGTTCATGATGAGAAATTAGGTAAGTTTGTAAGTGAAGTAGGAGAGTCACTTAGTGGGACTATGAATGTCCTTAATACTGATAATGATGTCATTAAGGAAGGAATGTTCTCTGCACAGCAGGGACTTACTGCTACACAGGATCAGTTAGAGAATGTTGGTGATACATTAGAAGATAAACTAGATGCTATCATCAATGAGTTAAGAACTCAGAATGATCTTATTAGAAGGGCAGAGGATCAGAGGGAATCAGATATAAAGGAAACAACAACTGAGCAACGTGATATCTCACCTGCTTTTGGATCTGGTACAGATAGAATTGCTGGTGTTAAGGAAGATGTTAGTGAGGTTCTAAGAGAGAATCAGGCAGAAGATGCTCTTGCATATGATAATAATCTTTCACCTATGTTACCTGAGAAAGAACGAGGTGGAACAAATACTATTCTTCATGGCAAGGAACAAGATCTTCTTACTGGTAAGGTATTTGATGGACCAGATACTGGGTATCCTGCTAATACGTCTGGTAATATTGTACCTATAAACAACTTCTTTACTAGAGGTCAGACTGGTGCTGCTTCTAAGACAGGTGGATTACCATCAGGAATGGGGCCAGTTAAAGGTAAATCACAAGATCTTGCTAACGTTCCAGAAGTTAAATCAGAGACAGAGAAGTTAGCTAAGGCAGTTTTAGTACCTGTTCAAGCAGCAGGTGCTATGACTTTAGGAATTCTAGGAAATGCATTCTCAAACATACCTATGATAGGTCCAGTTGCAGGAGCAATTAAGCAAATCGCATCACCTATAGCTTCAATGTTTGGTGTTAAGAACTCTGTTGCAACTAATTTGGCAGCAGAGGTTGGAAATAAAGAGGATGAACAGAAGAGACAGGCAGATACTGCTGCTGGAGTAGATAAAAAAGAAAGTGATAAGAAGAATTGGTTTAGTAAATCAATAGAATGGATCAAGAATATCTTTAATAGAAATGCAGAGAAGGGTGCTGTTATTAATACTAGATCTGGTACTAGTCACACTCGTGCTACAAGTAATTATGGTAGTAGCAATGTATCATTGAGTGCAGAGAAAGGTGCTACCATTATTAATGGTCCAAAAACAGGATATAATGTGAATGTAGCTGGTACTAAAGTTAATGCACATGGAACAGAGTTAGTTACATCAGCAGAAAAAGGAGTTCAGATTACACCATTAGATAATTTTGCGACAGATGGTATACAGGGTAATGAGGTTACTCCAGGTGGTGATATAGCTCATAAGATGTCATTTGAACGTGGTGGTAGGTTGACTCCCAGGCAGATTAGAGCAAAACGTGCTCAAGAAGCAGCAATGAATGCACCACAATCTAACAAGACTAACATTGTTCATCTTAATTCTAAGGAAAGAGAGTTTAAGAGAATGATGAATAAGGTAACAAAGATTGAACCAGTAGTGATAAATACCAAAAATGCTAAAAGTACTGCACCACCTCAAGAAATGAATCATATAACGAATGTGGGTGATCCTGGACTTGATGTAATATATCCTTCTTTAGTATAGATTATGGCAGAAGATACAAATGAAAAGATATATGCATCTGATTGTGAATGCAAGCAGATTGCATTTTATAAACCAGGAGAGGATAAACCATATGTAAACCTTCTTGGTATGGTGGTTACATTTCAGTACCACGAAGATATTTTTTGGCCAGCATATGGTGCTACCATGACGGTAGTTGATAACCAAGAAAATATTATTTCATCTATGCCTATTCAAGGATTTGAAAAGGTTGTTGCGGAATTTGAAGATGTTCTTGGAGAGCAGTATTCTTATACTTTTCGTGTATGGACAATACAAAATAGAATTACAAGAGAAAGAAGGAACACATATACTTTAGGATTGATTTCCGAAGAAGGTTTAATAAATGAAGGTGTTCGTATTAATAGCACCATAAAAGGAAATACATCCGTTAAGGTTAAAGAGTTGTTGAGTAAGTATCTAAAAGTTCCTGAAGGAATGATTGATGCAGAAACGTCAGCGACTAGTGTAAAAATTCTTCCTACTAAAAAGACTCCTTTTGCATTGATTAGATCGTTACAACAAAAGACAGTTTCTGAGAGAACTGGTAAAGTTGGTGCTGCTAAAAATCCTCCTGATAAAGTTGAAGTGCGATATGGTAGAGGTGGAACAGGAATATCAAGAACAGTAACAAAGACTGATGTTAGTCCTGAGACAGCAGCAAAGGCAACTGGTACTGCTGGATATCTATTCTTTCAGACTAGAAAGGGTCATGTTTTCAGATCAATTGATAGTTTAGCATCATCTGATAAAGAATTTAATGGTAAGCCTCCAGTTAATTTAGAAGAACCTTTCTATATGCAAGCAGCAAAGAGTGGTGAAGAAACTAGAAAGAGAATACAAGAGATAGTATTTGGTAATGAACTCAATATAATGAAGAAGATGAGAGAAGGTGCTTACTCATCATTATGTTGTTTCTTCAACATAAATACTGGTGAATATGAGGAGCAAGTATATTCCCTTAAAGATATGTGGAATAATATGGCTCATATGGGAAGTCAAACTAAATTGGGAGGAGGTCAAGAATCTTTATCTGAATATCCATCAAGGGTTATGTCTAGTATTATTAATCATGAAAATTGGTATATGGGGTCTAAAGTTGCCTCAAATGAAGATAAGCATGGTGGTGATGGAGATAATAGTTACCCTGATTGGCAGAAACAATTTCTTTCTCAAGGTATTTCAAGGATAGGTATTCTATTCAACCAAGAATTGACTATTTCTCTAACAGGACATCTTGAATTATGTGCAGGTGATAAAGTTGAGGTTAGGATACCTAACCAACTGCCAGATGATGAGAAGAAACCTGTGTGGGATCCAGAACATAGTGGCACATATTTGATCAAAAACCTTAATCATCAGTTTAATATACCTAGTAAAAAGGTATATACTGTGCTACAATTGATCAGAGATTCCTATGGAATCAAAGATCAAGAATCAAACGTAAAATGAGGTACTTATGGAAAGTATAGAAGCTCACATCAAAAAAGACAAAGAGATCTTAAATGATCCAACAACTAATCCACAGATGCGTAGGCATACTGAGGAAGAGCTACATGACTTAATTGAATATGAAGAACATCATCATGATGAAATTGTTGCAGGAGATCATCATGATCCTAATGCAATAGAACTCTTTTGCGATCAACATCCTGACGAGCCCGAATGTTTAATATACGATGACTGATTCTTCCTTACAATCACTGTACCCTGTTAACCAGATTGGATCTGATGGATTCAACTGGTGGATAGGGCAGGTTGAAAAGGATAGTAGAGATGATCCCAAAGCATCTGGTAGATGTAAGGTAAGGATTATTGGATTGCATCCACAGTCCTGTGAAGTTGTTGCTGATGATGACTTGCCTTGGGCCATCACAATGATGCCTGTGACAAGTCCTCATAGACCAGGAGCATTAGTTTCTGTAACATCAAAACTTCGTTCTGGAGATTGGGTTGTTGGCTTCTTCATGGATAATGATAAGCAACAACCCATAATAATGGGTACTGTTGGTAGGGTAGCAAATTCAACTAAGACAAAGACAGAAGATAAGGATACGGCAGATAAGGGTTGTAATTCATTTACAACTTATCTTGATGATCAAAGGAAATCTTTTGATGCTAATGCAGGTGATAAACAGTTTTGTGAAGTCACTTCAACTGATTCAGGAAATGTAGCTACACAAGGGCAGGAAGTGGGTGAGTCGTCACCTCCAATAATTGCTTCATCTATGACTAAAGGGCAGGCTGCCATTTATAAGGTGAATACAAAGACTAATCCTGCTGGTATTAGTTTCTGTGTAGAGAAAGCAGATAGGTGTGGTAAGGATACAAATCTCACTGGGACTTTTGGAAGATTGTTTAGTGAGATGTTAGCAGAGATACAAAATAATGATGGAAAAATAGGAACGTATCTAGTTGGTGAGTTATCTGGTGATTTGTATGATATTATTGATGTTGGAAGGGAGTATGTAGATAAAGCAATTCGTCTTATGAAGACGTTTGTTGCTAATGTTAAAGGGTTCGTTCTGAAGATGATAAGAAAGGCAGTTAAGAAGATAACTGATGCTCTTTTACGTCCTACTGATAAAGGTAATGCTCTTAGTGGTGTAACTAAGTTCCTTAATGATATGCTTGCATCAGTTGGATGTAAGATGGCAGATCTTGGTGATATGCTTGCTAAGTGGTTGGAGGATATGATTTTTGGTTATCTATTTAACCTTTATAAGTCAACTGCATGTCAGGTAGATAAGTTTGTTGGTGGTTTAATTAATAAGATTCAATCTTTGATGAATAATTTATTAGAGAGTATTCTTGGACCATTACAATCTATTCTTGGTGCTATAGCAAAACCACTTGATATGATTGGTCAAGCAATTAATAAAGTATTAAATCTTCTTGGTATTCAGTGTAGTGGTCCAGGACAAAAATGTGCTAAGAAAACAAAGGTATGTACGGATTGTTCTGGAGATAAGAGAGAAGATTTCTTAGATAAATTGTTGGCAAGTCTTGGTGATTCTGATAGTCAAGATTGGAATCAATATAATTGTGATGATACACAGGAAGGAATTAAATTAAAATCTACAGAGGTTGATTTTGTTGGTGGGATTCAGAATATTGATAGAAATATAGTTTATAATATTACCGATATTACTGTAAATGAAGGAGAGAAGGCAGTATTTACTGTTACTAGGAGTGGATATACTGATGTAATATCAAGTCTTACTTATAAGACAAGGAATGGTACTGCAATTGCTGGTGAGGATTATGAGGAGTCTAGTGGTACTTTAGGATTTGTTGCTGGTAAGAAGTCAGCAACTATTGAAGTTAGAACTTTTAGTGATACAGTATCTGAGGGATACGAAGATTTTTATTTAAGACTTACTACTGATACTCCATCAAGAGAGATATCTAGATCAAATTTTAAAAATAATCTTGCTAGGTGTACTATTAAAGAAAGTACCATTACATCTGGAACTGCTTCACCATTAAATCCTGATACTGGTACTCCTATTACAGCAAATCCAGTGAATCCATCATCAAATCCAGATGCTGATCCATTTACAGGAAATGAGAGTTATTCTTCTAGAGATTTTCCTGCTAGTGGTGATCCGACTTATACTATTGTTGCTGATAGGGCATCTGTTAAGGAAGGAGAATTTGTTACTTATACTATTACAACAACAAATGTTCCTAATGGAACAGCATTAAATTATCAATTATTTGGTAATGGTATTACACCAAGTGATATTACAAATAATAGTTTAGTAGGAACATTTACAATAGAAGATTCTAGTGCAACTGTAATAGTTGGAATACGAAACGATAATTCAGTTGAGGATGCAGAAACATTAGTATTTTCTATACCAGGAACAGGAGCATCAGTTAGTGTTTTAATTGTTTCTGATATTGCTGGTTTAAGTGAAGAGGAAATTCGTTTACTTGAAGATGATTCATCTCTTGATGAAATAGATCAACCACCAGTTTTACCTACTCCAGGAACTATTGTTACTAATTCTGGTGGTGGAATCATTAGTATTCCAATTAGTAGTTCTGGGGATCCTTATACAGAACCACCAGCGGTCTTTATAACTGGTGAAGGGTATGGAGCATCAGGAGAAGTATTGTTAGATCCAGATGGATTTGCTAAAGAGATACGTATAGTTGATCCTGGGTTTGGATATAAGATTAATAAACCTGCTACTGCTAAGTTAGAATGTCTTATTGATTCATTTACAATGATTAGACCTGGCCGAGAGTATACATCTGCACCAACAGTATTTGTTAATGGTAGTAAGGATGTTGCTGATGCAGTTATTAATGATAGAGGTCAGATAATAAGTGTAAGAATTAAGGATAGAACTCTTACATTTGATGATTATCCAGAAGTTAAGATTCTTGGTGGTGGAGGATATGGAGCTAAGTTTGTTCCTTCCTTTGCTTGTGTTAGCCCTGAGATGCGTGTTAAACTTGGTTCTGCTAAGATCGGAACTGGTTCTTATATTGATTGTCCTTAGGTGGTATTATGACTCTTGATTTAGATAAAATAGCAGATGAAAATCAACTGGATTCTCAGGGTAGAAGACCAGGTGAACCAGGGTACAATGGTACATATAAAGAAAAGAAAGAAGAAGCAACAAAGGAAATTCAGGAGTCAACTACCGAAAATGAAAAGAATACTAATGAAGATGATGGTAGTGAAGACAAAGATAATCTTGATACCCAACTTACTATCTTAGTTAATGGTGAGACTATTGCAATCACTGAAGATTTTACAGGAACCCATATCCAGAATAAGGATGAGGGACATGGACTACATGTTCAAAAGAATGGTGATATTATAATTCTTTCTGGTTCTGGTGGTAAAGGTCAAGCATGTGGTGGACGCATGTTAATTAATACCAAAAATGGTCAGATTATTAAGAGTGGTCCTAAAGTTGAAGAGGTTAATGCTAGTTCTAAAAATTCTGGTGAGGATGGTTCTAAAACTAATAAGGATTCAGGAAATAGTGAAGTAGCATATTCAGGATCATTTTCTGGTGATTACGAGGTTGAGATTCAGGGAACTAAGTATGTAAAGGCAAGAGATATAGTACTTGATGCTACAGATACTCTTACTTTAAGAGGAACTAAAGTTATTGTAGAGGTTGATGAGTGGATAGAGGATAAAGGTCTTGAGAAGAGTAAGATTGATAATGTAGAAGAGGAGGTTACATCACAGAGAACTTCTGAAGTTAAAGAGGATACTTCAAAACAGTATGATACTCGTTCATCAAAGAATACTGTTGGTACTGGTCATGTAAACCAAAATGTTCAAGGTGACTATCAAATGAAAGTCGCTGGTATCTATAACTTACAGATTCAAGGTAATACAGTTGGTATTCCTCTTATTAAGAATAGAGCTTTTGGTTTGAATATTGGTCTTAATAAAAAAGGTCTTGCAGGTGGTGCTCGTCTTAATGCAAGTGGTATGATTGATATTAGTACCAATAGTGATAATATAATACTCAATTCAGGTAAAGGTATTGGTATTGATGCTTATGCTGTTGATGATCCCCCTGAAAATGGTGAAGTTAGAGTATCTGGTAGTACTGCTGGTGTTAAGATGATATCATGGTCTGGTTTTAATGAATCAAATTCAACTTTAGTAAAAGTAACTGAGGATGGTGCTGAAATTACTGCTAAGAAGAAGGTTGATATAGAAGCGAAGACTGAGAAGGTCTCAATAACAGCAACTGCTAGTGATGTTGATATAACTGGTATGAAGATTTACCTTAACTAGTGTGCCAGTTGTATAACTGTCACAAGGGGGGTTGACCGCATAATCATAAGGTGGCATAATGTATAAATAACTTTACATAAC
>MDSY01056084.1_pt1 | contig 11050 bp, 12 predicted proteins | sample 811131 | NCBI WGS metagenome assembly MDSY01 (sample SAMN05326643, study PRJNA326480) | marine metagenome | isolation source: seawater | place: Atlantic Ocean: South West | collected 2010
CGACCAAATCCCTTGACCTCCGACACAGTTATTCCTTGCACACCTATTGATGACAAAGACTCTCTCACATCATCTAACTTAAAAGGCTTTATAATTGCCGTTACTAGTTTCATTTATTGCTCCTTTCTATTCGTGCTATTCGTGAGTTTTTTGAACTCCACTGGCCCTTTTAAACTCTTACGTTATTAGGATGTATGCATTAGCCGTGCCAAGTATTATGCTAAACGAATAACACTGTCTAAAAGTGCAAACTGCAGTCATTTAAATTAATAGAAGGAACCCTTTATAAGGGGTAATGTTGGACAGCAACGGTGCGATTTACTCGGTTAGCGCACCATTACTGTGCAAAATTAATTTGGAAAATAGTTTATAGATGTTTGTTATAGATTTACCATTAGCATCCTAATGCCAAATCTTTAACAGAAGTTACTGCCTGTAATCAAATATCAAAAATACCAAGATGAATCGAAACTCAGTGCTAAAAGAAATAAGTAACCGACTCCTCAGTATCTTGCCCTTGACGGGTAATTTAAAAAACCAAATACATTCCAAAGTAAACTCAGCACTTATGTCAGCTTTTGAAGAATTTGGATTACTCACGAAAGAAGAGTTAAATCAAGAACGGGTAGCCTTGGAGAGAGCCTTGGCCCGTATTGCCGACCTTGAAAAACAGCTGGATAGCCTTGAGACTGAATTAAAAAAGAGGAATTGACAATGCCACGCGTTCACCCCTTCGTGAACTAGTATCTTAATTTCAGCCCACGGAATTGTGGCAAAAAAAATGGGCCCAAGGCCCATTTCTCCTTAAACGCTTTAGCTATTACTGCTGTCAATCATGTACTCTACTATGGCTCTTAGATCTTCGTCTGTACAGTCAAAGCATAAGCCCTTTGCAGGCATAGTGTTAATGCCATTGATGGCGTTCTGTACTACGGCGTCAAGTCCCTTCTCGAGTCTTGGTTCCCATTCAGCAGACATTCCTGCACCAACTTTAGGGGCCCCTGCCGCACCCGTGCTATGACAAGCAAAACACGAAGCCATATACTTTTGCTGCGCATTAAACCCCTCACTTAATTGCGCTAGCTGTATTTCCTCAGCACTACTAACTATCGAATAAGCCCAAGTTATTAATATAACTGCAACTTTTGCTATTTGAATCAACATTTTTTTCTCCCTAGGTTTTAACGACTTTACATATAAGATTTCAACAGCTTTTATCACACTAGATGGAATCACCCATCGATTAACACTACTTCAAGCTTTGAAGATAAGAATCCAGCCTATCTTGCTCCATAACAAACTCTGACTTTTTCTCAGCCGCTACGTTTGAGATTTCGTCAATATTCTTACTCAAATCTCCGACCGCGATAACGCCTACCATAGCCATCATTAGATGTGGGGTACACTGATAAACGTAAGTACCTTCTTCGGTAAATGTGATTGTTATATCCTCACTCATGCTCCCATCCCAAGCCGGTGCGCCGGATGGAATCATTCCTTCAATGGAAGCCGAGTTATGACCAGCATCAGTTGCTTTAAAGGTAACAGAGTCTCCGACTTCTATTCGCAGCACACTAGGCTCGAATACCATAACTCCATCAGTTCCCTGATTTCGCATCTGAACTTCATATGTTTCACCTGTTGATGAACTAATTGGGTTAGCTTCAGCGGAACTTTCGGGTTGATCAGCCGCCCCCGATAGGACCGATGCATCAGCAATCGTGTCAGAGCGGACTTCCTCAGTTATTGGGTCGTTCGTCGCTCCGGCTGGAACTCCAACGCATGCCTGCCCTGCTACGCAGATCCTACCTACTGGCATTATATTGTTTACATCTGTTTGAGCAGATAACAAGGTCGTGAAGGTTAATAATAGCAATACAAGATTGCCTTTAAAAAACCAATGAAATAACACTTCATTTTCTCCAAATATTAAAGGGGTGTATGTTACGGAGGGCATCTTTGATGTCGTCATTTTAATCGCCCCTGATCCATCTAAGGGATTATACCTTAATTATCAACCTCTGACAGTTTGTTTCCGACAAGATGCTGTCCAGTCAAGAAAATTCCTATTCATAAAAGCTGTTAGTTTTTCTTATCCGAAACGCTCAAAATAAGCGGTGTTTGATGATAATAAATTTCAATTGGATTTTCGACCAAGCCATAACCTACAAAAAATTCAACATCAATATTAGTTACCATAATATTCTTAGGTATCAGCCCGCTGGCAATTTTAATAAATTCAGATTGCTCCAGCGTTTTGGATAAAAAGGGTACGATTTTATCCTTCACTTGAGTCAAGCTTAAAAAATTTTTTTCTTTGTTTAAAACTAAAATTTCCTCACCGATTTGAGCGACTACCATCAAAAATCCAGATTTTCCTACATGATCTGGATCCATCGTAATAGTGGCGCTAATCTCAAGAGAATCATCAGGCTCAAAGCGACTGGCAAAGCTCTTGCCATTATCTGCTGAAATTTGCCCCTCAAACTGTGCTTCCGATTTTCCTCCATGCAAGCTAACTGCAGGGCCTAAAGACTGAGCCGATTGACCCTTATAATTGACTATAAGCTTGTAGTCGCCCGCTGTACCACACTCCTGCTTGACTTGATTATTATAGGTATTGACTAAAAGGAAATAATTCCCCGGTTGGAGATTTGTGCTTAGCTCTGCATTACAACCCACGCTGATATCGGAATCGCTAGTCAGGTATCGTAAGTTGTTATCCGCGACAATAATAACAGATTCCAGCTGATTAGAGGTTACATCAAAATTTAGGCCGGTTCGTCTTTTCAATGAAAACTCATATACATCTACCAAACTATCATCAGAACCACCAGCAGTCAGATCTTGGACGGTGCAATCTCCGCGGCTCAATGATTCAGACGTAATCCCCAACCGCAAAGATTGAATAGCACATCTTTTTAATCCACCATACAGTGAACTAACACCAAGTAGGTCATCTTTCTGTAATTGATCAATATCTCCATAGCTGGGTTTCATGATGGCAGGTTGCGTTGACTCATGACCTAATCCAATTACATGACCTAATTCGTGAAGAGCAGTCCTTCTAAAGTCGACCGGCTTACTGGTCGACTGGTTTTGCATGCTTGATGCGCCAGCATAAATATCGAAATTAGCGTTTGCATTTATGAAAATATCAGCCTCAATTATGGCCGCCGGTCCAAGAAGTTGAGATTGATATCTAAGTGCAGTTACCGCCAAGGTGGATTCGCCAAAAGACTCTCCGCACATGTCAGTAAGAAAAGCCACGCCATTCACACCATCTGTAAGACACGGATTTCGATATTCCGAGACAACACTAAATTTAAACTTGGTTTTTTCGTTCCATTCTGTAGCTGCCTGCAAAAAAGCAATGTTCCATGGAATGCCAGAAGCTGACCGGCCTGGAATTCCTGAATAAATGGTAGTCTCTGCGCCGATCCACTTGTTACCAAAAATTTCAAAGGATAGAAGAGGACGGGTGAACAAACTACAAAGAATTGCTATTAAGAGCCTCAAAACTAAGTTCATTGTTACTCTCAAAAATTTTTCTTTTTACATCGAAATTTTTGCATAACTAACACTATCAACTCATAAGTAAAGCTTAATCAGGGCAATCTTTTCCCATCGAGTTTAAATTATGTAACTACCATCAAGAACCGCTCGCCACCAATCTTCGTTTTCTAGGTACCAGTCAATGGTTTGTTTCAAGCCCTTTTCAAATGTAAGGGTAGGGTTGTAATTTAGCTCTTTGGTTACCTTGTCTGCATTAATAGCGTATCTCGTATCATGTCCTAAACGATCTTCAACGTGCGTAATTAGTTGCTTTGGATCTTGGTTTCTTGCACAGGGAGATTGTGGAAACTTTTTACTTAAATCACTGCAGTCTCTGAATTTATCTTGAATGGCTTCGCACATAAATTGCACGACTTCTATATTCGTCCACTCATTATTACCTCCAATGTTATACGTTTCACCAATCTTGCCGCTCTTCAGAATTAATTCGATACCACGGCAATGGTCATCAACGTGTAACCAGTCCCTCACTTGCGTTCCCTTTCCATAAATTGGAAGTGGTTTACCATTCAATATATTCAGCAAACACAGAGGGATTAACTTCTCAGGAAATTGAAAAGGTCCGTAGTTGTTAGAGCAGTTGCTCGTTGTAACTTTCAACCCATAAGTTCTATGGTAAGCTCTAACAAGATGGTCGGAGGCTGCCTTGCTAGCCGCATACGGTGAGTTTGGTGCATAAGAGGAGGTCTCTGTAAAGGCCGGATCAGTGGGTTTCAAAGAGCCATAAACCTCATCGGTAGAAACATGATGAAATAGATAGTCATCAATACCCTTATCCAACCAATGTTTCTTTGCGGACTCAAGTAGTTGATGGGTTCCAACAACATTGGTTGTTATAAACGCATCAGGATTATCGATGGATCGATCAACGTGACTTTCTGCCGCAAAATGCACTAAACAATCAACGTTAAATTTTGCAAATAACTTATCAAGCAAATTTTGGTCGCAAATCGACCCTTGAATAAATTTAAAATTTGATTTCCCTATGTGAGCTTTTAGATTGCTCTTATTGCCTGCATACGTAAGAGCATCTAGCGCAATAATATTGTCTTTTGGGTATTTCTGAAACCAATAGCGAACAAAATTAGACCCAATAAATCCTGCTGCACCAGTTATTAATAGTTTATTCATCCTAAAGACTCAGCCTACACTTTCAATCTTGGATATTACTTTATCTAGTTCAGATTGCCATTCTGTTTTATCGATATGTAAATGATCCATAATCGCGCTTCTATCAAGCACACTATATTTAGGTCTCTGCGCTTTTGTTAGATAATCAGAAGTCGGGACTGGTCGTAACCTGCAATTTAAATTCGGGATTCCTTGCCTCATAGCGCAGATTTTTATTTGTTCCGCAAACTCATACCAACTAATGGAAGCTCCATCGCACCAATGGTATACCCCTGAAAGGTCTTCTCTTTGTATCAAATTTATCAAAACTCTCGACAGGGAATGGGTAGAGGTGGGTGAGCCAATTTGGTCGGCTACAACATTTAGTTCCGTCTTCTTACTCATTAGATCAAGCATAGTCTTAACGAAATTATTCCTAAATTCCGAATACAACCAAGACGTCCTAACTATAGCCCCGCTGTCAGGTAAATCTCTCAAAATATGTTTCTCTCCTTGCAACTTAGTTCGCCCATAGACTCCCAGAGGGTTAGCCTTATCACTCGGTGAATAAGGTGTTTTCTTTGCACCATTAAACACGAAGTCTGTGGATATGTGGATTAACCGACAACTGTTTTCAGCGCACCAATTCGATATTATCCCGACACTGTCAGCGTTGACCCCCTCCGCTAACCCGCGATTATCCTCTGCGTTGTCGACCGCCGTATAAGCACCACAGTTTAAAATTATGGATGGCGAGAAAGACGTTAACCTCGTAGGTATTGCTTGTTGATCCAAAAGATCAAAATCATCAATGTCGACTTCATGCAGATTAAACTTGTGCACTAGTGGGGAGCTTTTAAACAACAATGAAAACGTTGACCCCAACTGCCCTTTGGAGCCTGTCAATAGTAGATTCTTTCTAGTCACTATACACCGGTATCTGCGAGAGGCACTGAGCGATACGATCTTTTTCAGATAAGATCGGTTCTCTATTTTGAAGAGGCCATTCTATCCCCACAGCTGGATCATTCCAGAGCAAGCTATGATCATCCTCGGGGTGATAGTACTCAGTGCACTTATAAAACAACTCTGCTGAATTACTTAAAACCAAAAACCCATGCGCGAATCCTGGAGGTATCCACAACTGTTTTTTGTTTTCGGCTGACAGCGTTTCGCCAATCCACTTGCCGAAAGTGCTTGAGCTTTTTCGAATATCCACGGCAACATCGAAAACAGTGCCACTTATAACACGCACTAATTTTCCTTGAGGAAATTCCAGCTGATAGTGAAGTCCGCGAAGGGTTCCGATTCGAGATTGACTCTGGTTATCTTGAACAAAATTCAGTTCGACGCCATGCTTGGTGAGATACGATGAACGGAATGTCTCCATGAAGTAACCACGCTCATCTGCATACACATCTGGCTCAAGCACAAGCACTTCCGAAATTTTTGTAGGGGAAATTTTCATCGCGCTACCACCCTCATATTTATCGGGCATCAAGCAGAGCTGATAAATACTGTCCGTATCCACTCTTATCTAAATCTTGGGCTAAATTGGCAAGCTCTGAAGCGGTAATAAAGCTTTGTCTAAATGCTATTTCTTCTGGGCAACCAATCTTCAGGCCCTGTCTCTCTTCGAGCACTCGAATAAAGTTAGCCGCATCAAGGAGAGATTGTATAGTTCCTGTATCTAGCCACGCTGTACCTCTGTCGAAAAGTTCAACTTGTAGCGCATTATTCAACATGTATTTTTTATTCAAATCGGTTATTTCAAGCTCCCCTCGCTCAGATGGCTGGATCGATTTAGCAATCTCAATAACGTCACTGTCATACATATAAATGCCTGTCACCGCATAATTCGATTTAGGTTTTCTTGGTTTCTCTTCTAGGTCGATAGCCCTATTTTCACTATCTAAAGCCACCACACCATATCTTTCCGGATCATTAACATAGTGGGCAAAAATGCAAGCGCCTTCGCTGGTAGATGCATTTCTCAATGTCTCCTCTATTCGATTACCGTAAAAAATATTATCTCCTAGTATCAGGCAAACGCGGCTGTCCTGGATAAATTCCTCTCCAATAATGAATGCCTGGGCTAGACCCTCTGGTTTTGCCTGCTGAGCGTAAGAGATTTGAAGCCCCCACTGCCGTCCGTCACTCAGAAGTTCTTTAAAAGCACTTTCGTCTGACGGGGTAGTTATGACAAGAATCTCTCTAATACCGGCCTGCATAAGAGTCGAGAGTGGATAGTAGATCATTGGTTTATCATAAACGGGCATCAACTGTTTACTGACTGAGATAGTCATTGGATGCAGTCTACTGCCTGTACCTCCTGCTAGTATTATCCCTTTTGTCATACTATTTATTCCTTCATCTCAACAAAAGATATGTTTTAATTTTGGTTACCAATCTTACCCACTATCTTTGGCAGCTCACTATGAAAAGTTGACTGCGGTTTAAAGAAAAGTTCATCACAAATTTGATTACTCTCGAACAAATTGTCGCTGACGAGCCTTCTATAAGTCCTGAGATTTAGATTCCCAAGGATAGGTAGGTCTAATCTAAAAATTCGTAATATCCGCCCCAGTAAATCAGCCGCCGAAAACATAGAATATAATAGCACACGAGGCATCTCCAGCCTGCTCATTTTCTTTCCCAAGGCTCCATAAATTTCCCTTTCAATCGCACTGATTGAGTACTGTTGACCATCTGTAACAAGGTAAGTTCTTCCGTTGGCTCGCTCTGACTTGAGTGAAAGATAAATCGCAAGACTCAGGTCATTAACACCTAACATTGAGACCCTATTTTCGAGAGTTGGTAACTTGGGGACTAGCCCTCTGGAAATCAATCTAATTAGAAGAGCAATATTACCCCTCATTCCTACCCCATAGACATTAGCCGGTCTCAGAACTACACCCGCGATGCTCCCCTTGACATGCTCATCCATGATTAATTTCTCAGCCATCAACTTTGTTGCTCCATAGGCTGTAGATGCATCCGGGTCACCCATTGCTTCGACTGCTAAAGAACTGCTAACTAATATGAATTTTTTTACGTTTCGGGCAATCGCAGCATCAAGCAACAACTTTGTTCCGCCCACGTTGATTTTATGAGCATAATCTTCGTCACAGTTTACATGCGCGATACCAGCCAAGTGCACAATACAGTCAACCCCTTCGCACGCTTTTTTCAAGCTTTCGCCGTCCGTAATGTTCCCGAAATATTTCTGAAGCTTTGGATTAGAGTCTGTTCGGAGCATGGTTTTTGATCTCAACAATACTCGCACCGTAAAACCCATATCTAGCAAATAATCTTGAGTGTGTCGGCCAATAAATCCGCTCGCTCCAGTCACTAGTACTATGCAATCAGTATCGGATTTCATAGTTAAACCTTTTTACAATTCTACCAATAGCTCCATCCATGATTGTTAAAAAACCTTAGTCCTGATTTAATAAAATGCCCTATGTGGAACAGGCTTTTTTTGCCAGCATTTCCTCCAGAATGAATAATTTGTACATTCGGAGAATAAGCCAGCGTTCCAAGAGATGCCATGCGAATGCTTAAATCGAAATCTTCAAAATAAAGGAAATAGCTTTCATCGAAACCCCCACTAGACTTTAAAGCACGTGTATCAGAGAGCATAAAACACCCACCAATTAGAGGAATCCCTTCTGTTAATTTGGCCTCAGATAAATCTCGCATCTCATAGAAATCCAGCCTTGCCCTGAAAAACCCTAAAAAAGACTTCGGTAGAAAAGCGCGAATAAAAAGGGTTAAAACAGTTGGAGATCGCTTGCAGAGGAATTGTTTTTCACCTTTTTTATTTTCGGCGCGAGGACTTAACATAACAAGGGAGGGGTAGCTGAGGAAAGCTTCCACCCCTTCAACTAAGGCATCCTCTTTAACTACCACATCCGGGTTTAGTATCAAGTGCAAGTCGCTATTTACACTTGAAATTGCCAAATTTTGGGCAGCTCCATAACCGATATTACCATGCCCTCCGGTGTACCGAATCTCTACATTTTCGGCTTCTTCAATCTGGATCGACTCTTCACAAACTGAACGCAGATTACTCTCCTGTGCAGAATTATCTATCACGCAGATGATAAGCGGGATTTCTGGTTGAATGGTATGCAGCCAGCGAACTGAAACTAGCAGAGACCGAATTAGGTTCTCTAGTTCAGCAGGAGGGGTCTCATAACAGACAATTCCACATGAAATAGAATTGATACTTCTATCTTTTTTGTATTTCTTTACCAAAATAAACCGCCTCCGGAGTTTTCATTCTAATGTTCAATTCCATTAAACCTATTCCGAATTTAGTTAAGATTGTTAGGCCAGCTTATTGATCAATCTCGACAAGACGATCCCCAAAGGGAGTAGAGACAATCCGCATACCTGGAGGAACCTCTTCAGGGCTTATTCTCCTTGGAGTGAAACTATTATCAGTTTCGATCTCCGTATCTGGATTAGCAGCCCTGCTCAGTATGGCTTCAAATGGGTTAACCGATATGTCTCCATCCTCTGAAACTCCGACTAATCCTGAATCATTTCCGCTACCCTCTCGATTAACCGACTCTAATGGCGAGGCATTTTTTAAGCTTAAAATGGCTACTCTTTGAGATTCGCAAGCTACCCCTTGTTCAAGAAACTCGATACAGGCCGAATTAGCGGGGTACTCTATTGAAACCTGTCCCGAACCTACCTCAAGCACACGGTAATTTGGATATCCGGGAACAATTTTGGCTGACTCTTCGGTGAGGCTAAGCGATATGATTTCTCCAAGGCTGTCCTCGACGACAACCAGCTTGTTGCTGCCGATTCTACTAGTGCCAACTAAGATAAACTCAGGCCCAGTAATCAAATTGCCATCACTATCCCTACGAGTTTCAACAGCACTAGAGTTTTCAGTCTCCCTTTGCATATTCTCTGTCTCCTCAAAAAGCTGAAGTTCCTGCGCGGACAGAGATGAGTCGATTGAAAAAAACACCAGAATCACGCCTATTGAGCATAGGACCTTAAAGTTAGCCGTAGCTAAATTGAAGATATGATCTTTAAACAACGCCAACTCCTATTAAAATCAAAATTTTAAAGAATATTTCTTAAAAACTGGTTATTTAGTCGATTAGGGCTGCCTTTTAGTTTTAATCAAGCGCGAATACTTCATCTATCTACATAATTCGGAACACTAATAAAGCAAAACTATAGAAACTATACAAGTCACAAATTTGCCGAACTTCCCCTCATCTGAGCTTATTGCGTCCCTTCCTCTGTACAATCGTACTCAAGAATGTAATTGCTGTCGCTCAAAATGCAAGCTAATCTACGCAATCTAAATCTGATTGAGAGTCAAACTCAAACCATTCACTCTCATAAGGAATACCGATTACCGATAATCGGTTTCCTCTAATTATGCGTTGAAGCAAGCCAGTCGTGTCTAGTTTAGGCCAGACATCTTTGTCTTCTTTTTGAATTCTTTCAATTTCATACCAGCCATCTGGAGTGACACGCATTAAGCCCATAAATTGACCTTGAATTTCGTTTATTTCTTTAGGAATTCCTCCGATGTCTAGAACAATCTGTTCTGTATTTATTAGAAAGGTTTCAGCATCAGAAAGAGGATTCCTAAAACGTTTTGACCAGAGTTCAAGCCAGTTACGATTATAAGTTATTGCAATCGGCGCCTCACAATCCTTGAGAGCTTCAACAGCATTACTACGATAAAAAATATCGGAATAGGAAACAATGCAAGGTTGATCTTTCAACCACGACTGTGCACAAGAAAGAGACCAAACCATATTAGTCTCGGACCAAAGATTATTATGGAATTTAGTAAGATCATAAGCTCCAAAGAGATCGCTCTTATAACCGGTTACTAAAGCAACATCGTTTACTCCAGCTCGCGTGATTGCTTCTAACTGCCAGTCAAGTAAAGGCCTACCTCTAAAATCTATCAAACATTTAGGTTTCTCTTCAGTTAAATTTCCCATTCTGCTGCCTCGGCCTGCAGCAAGAATTATAGCTTTCATTTCTTCCTCTTCATGAAGTTAAGACTATCCTCCAACTAATTTCTGTAATCGTTCAACATCTTCCGTTGAATATTCTTCCTCCCTTTCGGGATGCCACATCCATCCCTCCCAGGGCAGGTTTAGATGACGAATTGCTTTAATCACACCATCTGCGCTTCTGGATAAGACCTCATAGTCGGAGGGACAATCATAAAAGCCGTACTGATGATAACTGTTAACCTCTCTGGTAATTATACCTGTAATTCTATGACGGGAATTTGTGTGCCCTGAAACACGTTTTAATTTTTCTCCACTGCGGGTAGCCATCATCTGCATGCCACGACAAATGCCTAAGA
>MDSY01009693.1_pt1 | contig 11049 bp, 4 predicted proteins | sample 811131 | NCBI WGS metagenome assembly MDSY01 (sample SAMN05326643, study PRJNA326480) | marine metagenome | isolation source: seawater | place: Atlantic Ocean: South West | collected 2010
ATGCCACAGCGTATCTTTCATATCCTCTCCGTCCGACTCGCCTAAAAGTTGTATGAGTCGGTCGTTGATTGCTCTGACTGTTTTCCCCGGTAAAAAACGCCGTTGCACGTCAATAAAACGCTCCACCATGAAGTCACGTTGTTTTGCGGTTCTGATATCTTGGCAAGTATCATCCGAGCAGCATCCAAATGTTAGTAAGCCATGCGCGAGCAAAACATCCTCCGTGTGGAGCCATTTAGTCCTGGACGGCACATATTCGCGCATACTCCCTTGTTTTGTTTCTTTCTTCTCACTTTGATCACAGCGACCGATGAGTTTCGGCACTAAAAACGAAAGCAGTGAGTTCTCTCCGGGTAAATAACTTCGTTGCATGCGCGTCTTCAACGCAAATTCCCTCGTTAATCGTATCAGTTGCTTGTTTGCTGGTTTCCAAGCAATGTCAGTGACGTGCTCGCTACGTTTCGCTCCCGGGTAATCCATACAAGTAGTTCTGTCATCTACTCTGAACATACAATCTATTCTCGAGAAGTGCAGATTTGGTCGCCTATGTCTCGACTTTGCCGTAATGATTCTATCTCTAGGAGACATCCAAAGTTTACCTTCTTCTTTCGTAAATCTGAGAAGATCAGGACGGACTGAACGCGCGAACTCTTCCACGTCACCCATAAATTGAGCCGCGTTGCGAATCATATCGTTATCGAACACATTTACTACAAGTGCAGCCGATTCTCTTCTTGCTTTGAACTTCAAACTCAACACGTCAAGCATGTCTTTATTCCATTTCACGAACTCTGAATTGAGCGAGAGATCCGCGGGACCTTCGAACTCGGTTGAAAATCCCTTGATTTCTCCGCAAGCATGTAGCGCAAACGTCTGTATCAGAAGTTGCGAATGGATAGCTATTTGATCGCGCAAATGGTGTACTTGGCTCTTAGTCATGTGCGACTTTCTTTTCAGCTCGATCAGCTTTTGTGCATTCCTAGTCGCGACTCTCTGCGATTGTCTCGTCGCGAGTATCATGTGTTGTGGTATCACCTTTCCAACTCCCTTTCCCGCCTTGCCTTCTACATTGCGATTCTCTTTGCCGGCGTCTCTGGAGTCTCGTTCCAAACGGCGTCTTTCCGCTCGCAACTTCAATTGAAATTCCCGCGCGCGCACATCTTCGTCTTCAAAATCTTCGTCGTCATCGTCATCGTCGTCGTCAACATCATCATTGTCGTTATCGCCTTTTGTATTAAACGACACCGCTGCTATACTTTCCTCATTCCTATCCGGGCCGTCATTTCCACCGTCACTTGCTCCTATATTATCCAACAGACCAACGTCATCGTTCGTGTCTATGACACGAACTGCGCTCAAGAAATCCTCGTATATATCTTTTTCACTCGTGAACATCATCTCTTCCTCGTCTGGTAACGTGTTCAGCCGTTGTTCTAGTTCATCAAGCGAAACGTCGTCCATATTGAACCGCGCACGGGTTCTTCTGGCGATTGGTCCGGCGCTCGGCCGCGAAGCGCTTCTGTTCAAAGCGTCGTTATCATAACCGCCAACGTCGTCGTCTTCACTATCCGAAAAGTAATGTAGACTACCATTATCCGACACGTGATTTACTCCATTTGGCGCGTTGATATCATTTAGAGCTATTTGTCGCTCGTAAAAGTCGAGAGACCCCGGAAGCGCCTTCATCGGCGACGCAATCGCCGGGATCCATCCCGTCGTATCTCTGATGATATCTTTTGATACTTCTTTTCCTACTGGCAATTTCGCAAATTTAGCTTCTCCTCTTGTCGCTTCGTACATTTGTGCGGGCTTATTGTCCGGGATAAGATCAAATTGAACGCGTCGTACCCCTGCTCTCGTGCTCTTCTCTTGCTTTTGTACGGTTGAGAACTTTTCCGCCTCGAGTTCTTCGTATCGTTTTGCTCTCTTTTCGTCGCTATCGCTATCGCTACCTGCATCCTCTGACTCTTCCTCCGATTCTGAATACTCCAATTCTTCGCACTCTCCTCTGACTTTATTCGGTGATGAGCTGAGCTTCCCAGATACAGAACGTTCTACCTTCATCCTTCTTCTTCTCTTCCTTTCTTTTTCTTTTTCTTCTTCCTCTATTTCCTCTTTGTCTGAGCTGTCTTCTTCTTCTTCATCGCCGGAAGAGAAGTCGTCGTCGTCGTCGTCGTCGTCGTTTTCGTCTTCTGAATCGTCTGAACCAGAACCACCGGAATCCCACTCTAAATTCCCAATCACGTAATCTTCGTCGTCCGAATCGTCGCCGCCGTTCGTCGTGTTTGATGATTGCGGCAGTGCTTTCTTCATCGTCGTCGAAAATTTCTGCTTCTGCGGAAATGTTCCCGTCGCCGTCGTCGTCGTCTTCGCACCTTCCTTTGACTTCTCCGCAGCCGCGAGCAGCGCGGCATCTGAGAGCATTCTTAATTCGATCATGTCTTCCGATTTATGCTCTTCGCGTCCTGTCTTTTGACATGTCACAAAAGGAACGACAACCAACACTTATGAATGAAAGCACTTTTCACAACTTCCACAACTTCTTTTTGAATTTTTCTTCTTTGTTTGTGTACTCGTAAAAATGAAGAGTTTTGGCTGCTCTGTTTCTGTCTTTTGTTGTGGGTTCAGTAGAAATTTCCTCATCACAAAAAATAACACTTCTCTAAAACTCCTTTCCATGATATACTGCGAAAAGATGGAGTGTTGCGGAATCCGCAATCAGTTGAATGTTACAACGTGTGGCCCATCCACGCGTAGCTCGTCGTCGTCGATTAAAACTTCGGCACTTCAAAGCAAACGAATCAGTTGGGAAAAATCATCGAAAAAAGGAGCCGTATCCTGTTATCCATCATCCTCATCATCAACAACAACAACCACAACAGGAACAAGGAGTAATCAGAGTTGCAACAGCTGGAACGCGTCCTTGCCCTCCTCTTCGCGCGCGTTCGCGATGGGATCAGTCTCGCTTTCGTCATCTTCATCATCATCTTCGTCATCTACCGCTCGCGCGTTTACTTATTTTTCAGAAGCAGAACTCAGCGGGGGCAAGGTGAGGGAGAAGAAATCTGGCTTCGAGCCTGTCGCGGATAGCGGTAACGGCGGTGGTGACAACAACAACGGTAATGATAACAATAACAATGGTGGTAATGGTGGTAGTAGCGGCGGTAATAGTGGAAATAGTGATGACAGCGAAGAGAACGAGAATGAAGCCGATAATAATGGTAGCGCTCTTTCGATATCGGCTTCTTCTTCAACAGACGGCTCGATTCCAACATCAAAAGTCGAACAGCTGTGTAAAGAACACAAAGCGCCTTTACCTGAAGATATGCTCACTATGATTCGAACGTCCAATGGCGTTTCTACTGCTGTTCTGATGCGTTGGTTCGACCTCGCGAACTCGAAATCTTTCTTCATGAAGCACGTGGTTTCGAAATTTGCGTTTTTTCGTAACCGAGCGTTGATGGATGCGAGTTTCAGTCGTCGGCTCTTTACAGATATCTCGATTGATGTTGCCTTATTATCATTCATAGAGTTTATGAGAGTGCGCGCGAGATCACCGTCGTTGTCGTCGTCTTCATCGTCATCCTCCAAGAATAGCAAAAAGAATAGCATCAACAACAATAAAAAGATGTATAAGAAGTCGGGAGGAGCAGGACCCGCCCCGCCTTCTTTTTGGGACGAGTGGGAATTTTTCGCGTGTGATATTCTCGCGGCTATCGGCATGAACGCGACTATTGTGAGCTTAGTTTCACCGGCTATTCGCACAAGAGGATCGATCGGTCTGAACGCGTTCACGGCAACGCGAAAACGAGGTAGATCCGTAGCGTTTCTCACGATCTCGGCACAAGTTGGCGCGTGTTGCTATGCCATGGGGTTTGTCATGCAAACGTTGGCGGAAGTTTTATACGACGCTCGAACGTCTTCGTCTTCGTCTTCTTCAACTGGAGAGGGGAAGATGGCGACGGCTCAACGAGTCGGGAAGCACTTTGGTTCGTTTGCAGCGACGAGCTCTTCTCCGCGACAGCACGCCGTGCTCGCAGTTGAACGATACGTAGAGAAAAAGGTAGCCGGGGCCGCGATGGTAACAACATCTGTGGTCTTGCGCGCATCCAACTCCGTATTCGGTAGTCGAGAATTTCAAAAGCAGCAGCGACAACATATTGTTGCGTAAAAGTAGATAAATTGTTCATTAGTCTTGCGTGTATAGTTCTAAAAAGTAGTAGTACAACTAGTATATTTATCATTTTATCCTCTCAAACGAACGCTTTGCGCTCTTCTAAATCTAAGGTGCCCTCGCGGTCAACATGCTTCAAAAGTCTCGGTGGCGTCCTCGCTGGTTTAGGTAATCCTCTCGGAAATTTGTGCGGCTTCAATAGCGCGCGTAATCCTAATCGATTATAATGAACTTTGGTAACTCGTCCTCCGTTCTTTTCGATGAGCGCCTTTGCTGTTTCTGAACACCGAGACACTTCTATATCCAATTTAAGCGTAAATGGTACATTCTTTTTCTTCATCCTCTCATTATCCTCTTCTTCATCGTCGAATTCATCTTCTTCCACGTCTTCGATGTCGCCCATTTTACAGTTTCCAGCCAACAGCTTCACTCCAAATCTCGTTCTTCGATCGAGCAATCCGGCGGCTAATAAGTGTTTCATCGTCACGACGTTCCCGATCGTTTCAGAGCTGAAAGCGACGTTCTTTTCGTTTTCAAACGTTCGCTGGATCTCAGATAAATTTAGAACATTAAATCGCATCTGGTTTTTGTTCGTAAACCCGCGTTTGGGTAACGTCAATCTTAATGGCGTTTGTCCGCCTTCAAAACCTAGTCTCGGTCCTCCACCTGAACGCGACTTTTGTCCGTTGTGTCCTCGACCAGCGGTCTTCCCTTTTCCCGATCCGATACCTCTACCTTTTCGTTTCTGATACTTTCTCGATCCAGGAACGTCTCGCAAGTTGTTCAAACCTAAAACACCTTCGGCGGCGATGCTCGAACCGGGCTCGACGACGATGCCTCTCTCGGAAAGTTTTGTTTTTCGTTGTTGTTGTTCTTTTTCGATCGAAGAAGAAGAAAAAGAATTTTTAAAACCACCTGATAAACATCGAGCGGCGGAAGGAACGATTCGATGGTACGAAGTAGACGTCGTCGCTGCTTCTATCTCGCTCGTCGTTAGACACATTCTTCGCAAGGAAGAAGAGAGCGCTCGACGCATTTTTACTTGCAAAGTAATTAGTGTGGTGATTATTGTCGTGTGTTTTCTTCAGTCAGAGTTTCTGATACCAAAAAATGTGATCGATCACAAAACAACACCCAGTTTGGAACAAAAAGAAAAAAAAATTCAATCGACGAAAATTCACCCTCAGCCGTCATTTTCGTACGCGCCGCAGAAAGAGAGAACGCGCTCTATCTTAAAATAATCTAAATTAGAAGAAAATGCCGCAAAACGAGCACATCGAGCTTTTCCAGAAGCGATACGGTAAACGCCTCGATCATGAGGAGAAAGCGAGGAAGAAAGAAGCGAGAGAGCCGCACAAGCGAAGCGCCATGGCGAAGAAACTTATCGGCTTGAAGGCAAAATTATACAGCAAAGAACGCTTCAAGGAGAAGATCACGATGAAGAAAACAATCAACCAACACGGAGAGAAAGGGAGAAAGAGAAAAGTGGAAGACGAAGTCGCGCCAGGAGCTATTCCCGCGTACTTGATGGACAGAGAAACAACTTCGAGAGCTAAAGTACTCTCCAACACGATTAAACAAAAACGGAAAGAGAAGGCGGGGAAGTGGGAAGTTCCTTTACCGAAAGTTCGACCAATTGCGGAGGACGAAATGTTCCGAGTCATGCGTTCTGGTAAAAGACAAAAGAAGACTTGGAAAAGAATGATTACGAAAGCGACGTTTGTTGGACCAGGTTTCACGCGTAAACCACCAAAATACGAGCGCTTTATTCGCCCGTCTGGCTTGCGATTCACGAAAGCGCACGTCACACATCCAGAGTTGAAAGCGACGTTTCAGTTGCAAATTCTAGGCGTGAAGAAGAATCCAAACGGGCCAATGTACTCATCCTTAGGCGTGATGACAAAAGGTACAGTCATTGAGGTTTCAGTAGAGGAGTTGGGATTAGTTACGCCGGGAGGTAAAGTAGTGTGGGGGAAGTACGCGCAAGTTACGAATAATCCAGAAAACGATGGCTGCGTGAACGCGGTGCTCCTCGTTTAAAGAGATTCATTCCACATCGGAAGAAATAATGTAATTGTAATTGCCACTCAAACACCATCGCTTTGCCGGTGGTGTAATTTGTACAAACGCACACATACTGTTTACGGAAAGAGATGGACCTTTTTCTTCTATTTTTTATATTCCCTTTTGCCTTGTCAATTGAAGTTCATGCTTGCATTGAATGCTTTTTTTGTGCTTTTTCAGCCATGCATGAATTTTCCTTCCGGCTAAAACAACACGTCATTTTTATTCGCGACGGCACCTTCCTTTGTTTTCATAGAATAAAAAGGGAGTTGAGAAGGACAACTAACGCGGTCTGTTTTAAAGAGTGGACGCAGTAGATAATCCTTCCCATCACTTCTTTCGATCTCAATTCTTCCTTCGCAGCTTCGCGTCGAACGTGGTGGTGATATAGAGGAACAAGATGGGAAAAGGAAAGGTGACGGCACCATCACCCACGGGAAAAGATGGAGAGGAAAAAGAAGACGATCTTACTCCTATTCAACCGGTTCCGTTTATGCAATTGTTCCGGTTTTATACCACTCCGGATATCATCATGCTCTTGGTCGGTTGTGTGTTCGCAGCCATTGGTGGATTGTGTTTCCCCGGCATCAATATTGCGTTTAGAAATATGATGGATAGCACGGCTGCGTCTGCAACGTCTTCAGATCAGACAAAAAATGCCGTCATGTGGATGGAAATCGTCGCGTTAACGCTTGGGACTTCTCTATTCTTAGCGTACGGTTTTGTATCATGGGCTGCGAGTCGAAACTCGAGACACGTGCGACAGAAATACGTCGAGTCGTTACTCACGCAGGATGTCGCGTTCTTCGACGAAGCGAAAGCGGGCGAACTAGCTTCGTATACTGCGGAGAAAGTGAACGAGTTACAACAAGGTTTATCGAAGAAGTTTGCCGAGCTCGTGCAAGCCTTCTTTCAAATGGCGGGTGGCTTCGGCGTCGGATTCTACTTTTCGTGGGAACTTTCTTTGGTTATTTTAGCGACGACGCCTTTATTGGGCTTTGCGACGATGATGCTCGTGAAAACCGTCTCTGGATTTGAAAAAGGCGTAGAAGCGTACAAAGCCGCCGATGCGGTGGCCACGGAGTCCTTAAATGCGATTCGCGTAACGAACGCGTTGAACGTACAACCAGTCATGGCGAAACGGTACGACAGCCACTTGGGCGCCGCCGAGAAGGAAGCGGCGACGCGCACGTGGAAGGCAGCGTTTTCCGGCGGCTCCTTATTTGGGACGATGTTTTTGATGTACTCGCTCGGTTTATGGTACGGGAACAAGCTTGTGGCAGATTCCATGGACGACGCGTTGAAGAAATACCCACCACCAGATGGCTTAACAGACGCTTCGAGTATCAGCTGGTCGATGCACAACGAATTCGCCGCACCGTATTGTGGATTTTATAAAAGCAGCTCCATAATTTCCGGGTCCGACTCGTATTCGCAGTGCATGTGTAAACTCGAATACCCGGCGGGATACGAATCTCCCAATTGCGGATGCGGCTACCGCGAGGTAAGTTCGGTCGGCTCGTTACTCGGTGCTTCGAGCGACGTGTGCATGTCCGGCGGAACCGTCGTCATGGTATTCTTTTCTGTTCTTTTCGGAGGATTCGCGCTCGGGCAAGCCGGTCCGGCTTTTGAAGCTTTGGCGAAAGCACGCATTGCCGCCGCCAAAATTTACAAAATCATCGATCGCGTGCCAGAAAACGGTATCGATACGAGAAATCCAACTGGGAAGGAACTTTCGTTTCCTATCAAAGGTGACATTGAGTTTAGGAACGTGCACTTCGCCTACGGCGCTTTGAATCGAAAAGTCTTCGCCGGCATAAATTTGAAAATCGACGGTGGAACTATGTGCGCGCTAGTTGGCCAAAGTGGATGCGGTAAATCAACCATCGCGAGATTGTTGGAGCGGTTCTATGATCCGCAACAAGGAGGGTGCATCACCTTAGATGGCGTTGACATCCGGACGCTCAAGATCAACGCCCTGCGTGACGCGATAGGTATCGTATCTCAAGAACCGCTACTCTTTGAAGCTTCAATTGCCGAAAATATCGCAGCAGGAGCGATTTCATCGGTCAAGTCTTCCATCACTGACGCAGACATTGAACGCGCGGCGCGCGTTGCGCGAGCGCACGAATTCATTCAAAGCTTTCCTGATGGCTACCATACTATCGTAGGTGGAAAGAATGCAAAGCTTTCGGGCGGTCAAAAGCAGCGAATCGCAATCGCGCGCGCGGCGCTTCGGAACCCGCCCGTGTTGATATTGGACGAAGCGACATCGGCATTAGATACCGAGAACGAACGTCTCGTTCAAGCGGCCTTGGATGCTTTGGTTTCGGATGGTTCGAGAACGACTATCGTCATCGCGCATCGCTTGACGACGGTGCGAAACGCAGACAAAATTGTCGTCCTCGGTAAGCCCGGGAACGATCCATCCGCAGGTAGTGAAGTCATGGAGCAAGGTACGCACGATGAGCTCATGAAGTTGGGTAAAGACGGAAGGTATCGCGCGTTGGTTGGTTTATCGAAAGATGACAACGCACCGTCAGTATCATCGAAATCGATGAAAAAATCGAGTTCGAAAGCATCGTTTGCCTCGCTAGCTTCTGCGGAGAACTCGCAAATTGATGGCAAAGGCTTTTCGGGTGGTAAATCTGATAGCTACGCCAACTTGAGTGAAATTTCGAAGGGAGACGAGGACAAAAAGAAGAAGAAGAAGAAGAAGGGCGCGAAATCGGATAAATACGAAGTGAAAACGAGTAGAATTTGGAGCTACTCGAAGCCGGAGTTTCCACTCGTCATCTTCGGGTGCTTTGTCGCCGTTGTAAACGGATGCATCATGCCCGCGGTTGCGTTTGTTTTCGCCGAGATCATGGCGTTGTTCTTCAATTTCGATACCGACTATATGCGCGATCGTTCAGAAACGTTAGCAATCGCCATGTTTGGCGTAGCCATCGCGGCATTTATTGCTTCTGGTGTCCAAGGTGGTATATTTGGCATCGTTGGCGAACGGTTAACGAGGCGTTTGCGCTCGCACGCTTTTCGCGCGATGATGCGTCAAGATATCCCATTTTTTGACAACACGGATAACTCTGTTGGCGCGCTCACGCAAGTGCTGTCCGTGGAAACCTCCAAAGTACGCAACATGACTGGGCAATCGCTCGGTGGATTCATCCAAACGGTTGGCGCGTTAGGCTTTGGCCTCGGCTTGTCGCTGTCATCTTCCTGGAAGTTTGGCCTGTGCTTGCTCGCCGCGGTTCCCATATTATCTGTTGGGGAAATGCTCAATATGAAAAATCTCGGCGACGGCGGCGCATCGGCAATTACTGATGCGACGAAGAAGTCATCGTCCGTCGTGAGCGAGGCTGTGCAGATGATTAGAGACGTCCAAGCGTTTGGCTTGGAAAAACGCATCGCCGGTTTGTACGACACCTTATTAATTGAGCCGAGCCGAGCCGAGCGAAACGAATCCATGCGCGCAGGTGCAACATTTGGCATAAGTCAGGCAGTCACTATGGGTTTTTATGGTTACGCGTTTTGGCTCGGCGGCTACTTCATCAACAAAGGCGAATTGACCTTTATCGATTTCATGAAGTCCCTCTGGGCCCTCGGTTTCTGCGCCGCCGGCGCTGGACAGGCGGCGATGTTTATGGGAGACAAAACCGCAGGAAACGCAGCGGCGAGTCGAATTTTTGAACTCATCGATCGTGAACCGCCAATTGATACGAACCCTTTCGTTGAAAGTGGTGATGCGCGCGTCATTCCAATGACGCGTGCGCAGGCGAAAGAGTCGAATTGCGGTACAATTGTCGATAACTTCTCGGGCTCCATCGAATTTCAAGAGGTGAAGTTTTCGTACCCGACGCGAGATGCGCCAGTATTAAACGGTTTGAACCTGAACGTGAAAGCCGGTGAAACCATCGCGCTCATTGGTACGAGTGGCTCTGGCAAATCTACCGCGGTGCAGCTTTTAGAACGTTTTTACGATGCAGTCGCGCCAAAATCCTTGGCTGCGAAGAGTAACGATAGTGAGGGTGATTTGACCTCTTTAGTTGTTCCCGGGGCTGATTGCGGCAAGATTTTCTTTGATGGCGTCGATATCAAAGAGCTCGACGTTATGTGGCTTCGCGCTCAAATTGGCCTCGTCGAGCAAGAACCCGTCTTATTCTCGGGATCTGTACACGATAACATCGCCTCTGGCTCGCCGACCAGCGAAGCTTCTCGCGAAAAAGTTATCGAAGCTGCTAAAATTGCAAATGCGCACGAATTCATCATGAACATGCCGCAAGGGTACGATTCAGATGTCGGCGTCGGTGGTTCTTTAGTTTCGGGAGGTCAAAAACAGAGGATTGCGATTGCTCGAGCGATCGTACATGAGCCAAAAATTTTATTATTGGACGAAGCGACGTCGGCTCTCGATAATGAATCAGAGAAACTAGTCCAATCCGCGCTCGATGCCGTCATTGCAAACGGTAAACAACGGAGTACGATTGTAATCGCGCATCGATTGAGCACGATTCGAAATGCAACGCGCATCTACTTGCTTGACAACGAGAATGGCGTTGGGAGCGTCGTTGCTGAAAGCGGATCGCACGACGAACTCATGCGCAAAGGCGGCAAATATGAACTCTTGCGAAACGCATACGACGACAAATAATTAAAGAAGATTAAATACACAAATGAACATACTTACACATACATACATAACAACAGCTCTTCGAATAGGTTCTTTTCTACCTCGTTTTTTTTCCACTCACACTACAACAAAACCACGCGCACTCCTCTCTTGTTCATTAAAGATGGTATCGTCCTCTTCA
>MDSY01041714.1_pt1 | contig 11049 bp, 10 predicted proteins | sample 811131 | NCBI WGS metagenome assembly MDSY01 (sample SAMN05326643, study PRJNA326480) | marine metagenome | isolation source: seawater | place: Atlantic Ocean: South West | collected 2010
ATGATCTTACTCTAGGCAATAACCAATCAACAAAATATCTAGAACTTTTGGGTGGTTCGATTATATTTTTGTATGAACTGGTTATACGTTTGAACTTTTCTACTTCATCAATTTCTACTAATTTATAATTTATCATATTCCTAAGTACTTTTTTTGTTCTTGTAATTGAAAGTTCTCGATTTGAAATAGGATTATATTTTGAGGGAGCTTTTAATAAGCTTGCAATTAATGCACATTCATAAAGGTTTAGTTCTTCAACTTTTTTATTAAAATATTTTTCTGATGCTGCTTGAACACCATATGTTCCTGAACCCAAATAAACTCTATTCAAATATATACTAAGTATTTGTTTTTTAGTAAATCTGAACTCCAACCACAAACTAAGGATTGCTTCATGTAATTTTCTTGTAAAAGATCTCTCAGGTGTTAAAAAAAGGTTTTTTGCTAATTGCTGAGTTATAGTACTCCCGCCTTGAACTATTTTACCAGCCTTAATGTTAACAACTAAAGCTCTAGAAATCCCTTTTAAATCTATTCCAACATGGCTAAAAAATCTTCTGTCTTCGGTTACAATTACAGCATTAATAAGATTTTCTGGTAATTGTTCATAACGAATTGATTGTCCATAAATATCACCAAATGAAGCAAGTATTCTTCCCTGTCTATCCAAAAAAGTAATGCTAGGCTGTCTAGTTATTTGTATTGATTCTGTCTCGGGTAAATTTAAAAAAGCCCATATAACTGTACCTCCAAAAATTAAAATAAACCAGATTCCAAAAATCAGAGACCATCTAAAAAGAAAAGTAACTAAAGAGAATTTTAGTTTAGCCATTTTTGATTAAAGCTAAACATCTAGATTAGATACTTTTTTAGCATTACTTTGGATAAATTCTTTTCTTGTTTCAACATCATCACCCATCAAATCTGCAAAAACATTGCTTGCATTATGTGCATCTTCAATATTTACTTTTAGCAATGATCTGAATTGAGGATCTAAAGTAGTCTCCCATAATTGATCTGGATTCATCTCACCTAAACCCTTGTATCTTTGAAAAGTTAACCCTTTTTTTCCTAAAGAAAGCATTTCCTGGACTAATTCTGTAGGTCCATTTACCTTAGTTTCGTTACTTTGAGAAATTAATTTTGAACTGGATAAAAAATTTTCTTGTAAAAATTTTGTAGAACTATCAAGTGAGCTATATTTTTCTTCTTTTATTTCTGAATATTTAATAATAAATTTTTCCTCTACATCTCTAACGGTCCTTTTAAAGACAAAGTCTAAACTTGAATCTTGAGATCCTTCCCAACCTTTTTCATGCTCTGACTCCAGAAAATTTAGTCTTTTTAAAAGATAGACTAATGAATCCTTACTCTTAGTTTCGGACTCAAATGTTTTGGCATTTAAAATTCCGGAAATTGATGCCTGCTCAATAATTTTATAAAGTCCCTTGTTTTTTGATGAAATGGACTCAATGGAGTTTGCAATTAAAAGTGACTTTCTATAAATACTTAAAAGATCATTTCCTGAAATTTGACTGCCATCGTTCAAAGTAAGAACTGTATTTTCTATAACATCTTGAATAATAAAGTTTTCTAACTCCTGATCGTCTTTAAGATATAAATTAGTCTTGCCTTTTTTAATTCTATACAGAGGAGGTTGGGCTATAAATAAATATCCATTCGTAATCAATTCTTCCATCTGTCTGTAAAAAAAAGTTAAAAGAAGTGTTCTAATATGTGAACCATCGACATCAGCATCCGTCATTATGACAATTTTATGATATCTTAAGTTTTCAATATTAAAATCATCAAAAACATTTGTTCCTAATGCTTGAATTAAAGTACCAATTTCTGCAGACCCTGCTATTTTATCTTTTCTAGATTTTTCAGAATTTAAAATTTTACCCTTTAATGGAAGAACTGCTTGATTCTTTCTATCCCTTGCTTGTTTTGCTGATCCACCAGCAGAATCCCCTTCTACAATAAATAACTCACACTTACTGGCATCTTTTTCTTGACAATCTGCTAATTTTCCAGGTAATGAGCTAAATTCTAGAGCAGAACTTTTTCTAGATACTTCTCTTGCTTTTCTTGCAGCTTCTCTTGCAAGTGCAGCCTCATAAATTTTAGAAATAACAATTTTACTATCTTTTGGATTTTCTTCAAACCATTGAGAAAGTTTCTCTGAAACTATTGATTCCACAACTGGCCTTACTTCAGATGAAACCAATTTATCTTTAGTTTGAGAGGAAAATTTTGGATCTGGAACTTTTACGGACAAAACACAAGTTAATCCTTCTCTTGCATCATCGCCTATCAAACTTATTTTTTCTTTTTTTTGAGTACTATTTTGACTTGTAAAGTTATTAATAGTCCTTGTTAGTGCAGCTCTGAAACCAGCAAGATGAGTTCCTCCATCTCTTTGAGGAATATTATTTGTAAAGATTAAACAATTTTCGTGAAAACTGTTATTCCATTGAAGTGCTAACTCTACTTTAATTTCATCACTTTTACCTTGAATGGATATAGTATCACTCAAAATAGGTTGCTTCGATTTATCTAAAAACTGTACATAACCTTTTAAACCTCCTCTTGAAGATAGAGTGCTTTTTTTTTCCTCTTCACCCCTTTTATCAATTAACTGAATTTTTATTCCTGAATTAAGATAAGCTAACTCTCTCAACCTTGTCTCTAACTTACTATAATTAAAGATTATATTAGTAAATATATTCTCAGATACCAAAAATGTAATTTCTGTTCCAGTTTCTTGTTCAGTTATACTTTCTTCTTTAAGCGGAAATATAGAGGACCCATTGGAGAACTTCATAGAATACTGTTTTTCATTTCTTCTAATTGTTAGTTTTAACCACTCCGAAAGAGCATTAACAACTGAAACCCCAACACCATGAAGTCCTCCAGATACTTTGTATGAATTTTGATCAAATTTTCCACCTGCATGTAATTGAGTCATTATTACTTCTGCAGCAGAAATTCCCTCTTCAGCATGAATATCAACTGGAATTCCTCTACCATTATCTTTTACAGTAACTGATTTATCTTTATTTAAAACTATATCAATTTTATCGCAATGACCTCCCATTGCCTCATCAATTGAATTATCCACAACTTCATATATCATATGATGAAGACCAGACCCGTCGTCAGTGTCACCAATATACATTCCGGGTCTTTTTCTTACAGCATCAAGACCTTTTAAAACTTTTATAGAATCTGCACCATAATTCTCTTTTTTCTTTTGATTTAAATCTGAACTCAAAACACCAATCTTTCTTTAATTAATTATTTTATTTATTATACTTATTTTATAATAATTTACATCCTTATATCTTCAATATTTATAAACTTTACATTATGAAAAAATTTTGAATCTTCTTTTATACAATCTTTATTAACATTTGTAATCCATGTTTGAATATTAAGATCTAATAACTCCTGAAAAATCAAAGAACTGTATCGATTATCAAGAAAAGCAAAAATATCATCAAGTAAAAAAATTATTTTTGAAAATTTTTTTTCCTTTAAAACTTGGATAAATAAAAAAATAATACTAACAAGAATTACCTTCTGCTCTCCTGTCGAACAATCTACAGCAAACTGTTTATTATTTTCATTAAAAATATCAAAGTCAGTTTGGTTTACACTTAAGGAGGTTTTACCAATAATTGAATCTACTTTTCTATTTTTAAAAAATCTTTTAACTAGATTTTCCTCAACACTTAGTGCTGGATTTTTTTCAAACTCAAGATCTAATTCTCCTTTCATCGATAATTGAATTTTGGGCAGAGGTGTTTTCATTTGGGAAGAAAAAAAATTAATTTTTTTTGAAAATTGTCTTCTAGCATCACAAATTATGACACCTAGCGAAGCAAGTTTTCTCTCTATTATATCCAACCATTCAGCATTAAAGCTTTTGTCATTAAAATGTTTTATAATTTTTAATCGCTCTTTCTGAAGTTTATTATATTCTGAAACACTTTTTTTATGATTTAGATCATATGAAAAAATCATAGAATCTAAAAAAATTCTTCTTTCTGAAGAACTTGATAAGAATATGTTATTCATTTTTGGTAAAATCCAAAACATATTTATTTTTTCGTGAAAAGCTTTTAAGCTAACCTCTTTATCATTTAACTTAATTATTTTTTTGTATTGATCTAATCTTTTCTTTATTTTGATTACAACATTGTGCATACCATCTGAATCGGTCAAGCAAAATTTAGCTCCAAAAATATTGTCATTAAATTCCTGTTTGTTATTAATGATTGACAAAAGTTTAGAGCCCCTAAAACCTGAATTAACTCTCAATAATGAAATTGATTCTAATATATTTGTTTTACCTGAACCGTTCTCACCAAATATAAGTATAATATTTTTGTCAACATCTACTCTCAGCTCTTTGTGGTTTCTATAATTTAAAAGAAAAATATTATTTATTTTAAAATTTAAACTCATTAATCTATTTAATTATGATCTCATCTGCATAATTAAATAAGTTGAATCAGGAAAGGTAGAACTTTTTAAAATTGTTGGTGCTGGTTTCTCCGAGAATTCTATAGAAATTTCACCCGAACTAAAAATATTTAAAACATCTAATAAATATTTTGCATTAAAGTTTATATTCATGTTAGGTCCAGAGTACTTTACTATAATCTGTTCTGTGCCAGCAGACTTTTCTTGACCAAAAGAGCTTACAACACACAGATCATTTGAAATATCTAGTTTGACGGTTCTGAATTTTTCTATTGAAACAGTTGAAACTCTGTCAATTGTCTCCGCAAATGCTGAACAATCAGTTTTCATAATTAAATTATTATTTTTTGGAATAACAGATTCATATCCAGGAAACTCAGCATTTAATAATTTAGAAGTTAATTTAATATTTCCAATATTTAGTTTTATTTTTGTCTTAGAAAATGATACTACAACCTTACTATCAAAATCTTCAAGTAATTTTGATACTTCATAAACCGTTTTTTTTGGAATTATTATTCCATTAAAATCTTTAAAACTATTTTCTTTAATTACTTGGCATTTTGAGAGCCTATGTCCATCAGTAGCTACTGACACCAAATATTGATCATTTTGATGTAAATATATACCATTTAAATATAATCTAGACTCATCTAATCCCATTGAAAACTTACAATCATTAATTAAGTATCTAAATTTCTTAGCATCAAGTTCAAAGTTGTTTTCTAAGTTCTCTTCTTGCATCTCAGGAAAATCAGAAGTTGGCAAATAAGGTAAGGAAAATTTAGAATCACCAAAAAAAATGAAAACTTGACCTGAATCTGATTCTTCTCTCATTTCTATCTTTGATTTTTCAGGTGCTTTTCTGACTATATCATATAATAATTGGGAGGGAATTGTTAGTTCTCCAGATTTATTAATATTTGCAAAAATAGATTCAGAAATTTCTAGAGCTAAATCTGTAGCTGTTATTTCGAGTTTTCCCTCTAAAGCCTTCAATTTCAAATTTGAGAGTATGGGTATTGTATTTCTTTTTTCTACAACTCCTTGAAAGTGTGATAAAGCATCATAAAGTTTTTTTTTATCTACATTCACATCCATTTTATGACTCTAACATTCTAATTAATAACTCAACGTCTTCATCAAAACTAACATCTAAATTCCTTAATTCCTCAACTTTTTTTACTGCATGAATCACTGTTGTATGATCTCTATTTCCAAACCTCCTTCCAATTTCTGGCAATGACCTAGAAGTTAAATTTTTTGATAGATACATTGCTATTTGTCTAGGTCTAACTACAGTTCTAGATCTACGAGCTGAACTCATATCAGTAATTTTTACATTAAAATGTTCTGAAACTTTCTTTTGAATTTGCTCTATATTTACTTTTCTTTGAGAAGATTTCAAAAGATCTCTTAGAAGATCATGCGTCATTTCAATATTAATTTGTCTACCTACTAATGATGAAAAAGCTGCGATTCTATTTAATGCTCCTTCAAGTTCTCTTACATTAGTTGTAATTTTATGCGCTAAAAACTCTAGAACATTTTCAGGTATATCAACATCTAATCTTTCCTCTTTAGCTTGAAGAATACTCAATCTTAATTCATAAGTTAATGGATGAATATCAGCTACTAAACCCCATCCTAATCTAGATCTCATTCTTTCTTCAATTCCCTCAAGATCTTGAGGTGACTTATCAGCTGAAATAATTAATTGTTTATTTTGATCAACAAGAGCATTAAAAGTATGAAAAAACTCTTCTTGAGTAGATTCTTTTCCTGAAATAAATTGAACATCATCAATCATCAAAACATCAACAGTCCTAAATTGTTCTTTAAATGCCACAGTATCTTTAAATCTTAGAGCTTTAATAAAATGATACATAAATTTTTCAGCTGATAAATAAATAACCCTTCTTAGTGGATTTCTTCTTTTTATTTCATGAGCAATTGCATGCATAAGATGAGTTTTACCTAAACCTACTCCACCGTAAAGAAAAAGGGGATTAAATGGTACATCTTCAGATTCAGCAACCCTTCTTGCTGCAGCAAAAGCAAGCTCATTTGGTTTGCCAACAATAAAGTTCGCAAATGTAAACCTTTGATCAAGATTTGCGCCAATATTTTCTGATAAGGCATAAGATTTTCTCTTGGACAAGTTTTTTGATTGGTTTTTATCTGATTTTTCCTCTAAAACAGTCAAATCTTCTTTAACAATTATAATACTTATCTTTAAAATTTTACTATTTTGATTTAGCCATTTTTCTTTTAATAGTTCAAAATACTGCTCCATCAATCTAGTTCTGATATAATTATTTGGAACACTTAAAATTAAAACTCCAGATTTAAAACTGATTAAACTTAGGGGTTTAAACCAACTTTTAAACATCCCTTCACCAATTTTTTGTCTAATTTTTCCTCTTACAGCTGCCCATTGAGCTTGAATTTCATTAAAATTACTTTCTTGACGACTATCTTCCATATTCTATTCTATTATTTAACCTTGTTTCCATGGTAATTTTGAAAATTTCCAACCACTATTTTTACCTCTATGACCGTCTGGATTATGATTTCCTTCAAATCCATGAATACAATTAAATGAATTTTCATATCCTTGAGATACAAGATATTCTGCAGCTGACCTTGACCGGCCACCTGATCTACATATAAAAATTAATTTATCTTGTTTCTGGATCCCCGATTGCTTGATATCTTCCAAGAATTTATCATTTAAAGACATTGAAGGATAAATTTGCCACTCAATTAGAAGTGTTTTTTTTTCTAGAGTTTCTAAGTCAGGAATTCCCACAAATTGCCACTCAGCTGAAGTTCTACAATCAACTAAATAACAATTTTTATCCTTTGAAAGGAGTTCCCAGCTCTGAACAGGTGTTAGATCTCCAGCATAATCCAGTTTATTCATAATCCTCCAAAATTATATACTAAATTAATAGAGTAACTTATTAAAAAATTGAATCAATAAAACAAATAATAATTTGTAAAAAACTATTTTAAAAGTTTAATTTTCTTAGAAATCTTTGAAAGGGTTCTTGAAACTGTATTTTTTTTAAACAATCCTGTGTTAACTGACCTAGCTAACGCTGGTTCAAGTTCCATAAAGAGTTTTTTTGCTTCTTTTGAATCTTTTTTTTCAAGATTTAAATGAATACTTTTCACTTTACTTCTAAGCATAGATCTTTTTTTTCTGTTTACTTCAGATCTTTTTTCGCTTTGTAAAATTCTTTTCTTTGCAGATTTAATATTAGCCATAATTCAACTTCGAGAATATTTATACTTTGCATAAAGTGTCAGGTCAAGACATAGAAATTTTACTTTGGTAAAACGCTGAAAGTTATATAAAGCAAACCATCTTTTTTATGGTAGTTTACCTTTAAAAGTTCTTTTTCTCTTTTAAATTTCTTATCCTCTATTTTTTCCCAACCTAAATTTGGTAAAATTTCGCTATAATATAATATTGCATTAGCTAATATCTCTTTACCAGATATCTCAGTTTTAATAAATCTGCCTTCATTCGTGTCAAAAATAACTAAACTTTCAGGCATATTTTTCATCTCATTAAATATTGGCAAATCATTTATTCCAAGAACAAACTGTATATCGTCGTCAGATACCAAAGGCACATAAAAGAATAACAAGAATAGAAAAAATAAAAAATTAAAAGTTTTAATAATTTTATTTTTGACAGTTCTTACAAAAAAAAGTTGATCTACCATTTTGAATTATTTTGATTATTTTATTATCATTTTTACAATTAAAGCAATTTTTATTTTCTCTACCATAAACTTTTAGCTGGTTTTTAAAATAACCAATATTGCCATCTAGATTTTTAAAATCTTTTAAACTAGTTCCACCTTTTCTTATAGCACTTTTAAGAATTATTTTGATTGATTTTATTAAAATATTGATTTTTCTCATGTCCAAGTCTTTAATTTTAATTAAAGGTGAAATCTTAGAATTAAATAATATTTCTGAGCAATATATGTTTCCAAGACCTGCAATATTTTTTTGATTCATTAAAAATGCTTTAGTAGTTTGATTAGAACTGAATATTTTATTTTTAAAGCTAATAGAATTATCAGGAATCTCCAGGGGTTCAGGACCAATTTTTTTTAAATGTGAAGAATCAAAAACATTAGATGAATTAAAAAGTTTAACAAAACCAAACTTTCTTATATCATTGTAAATAAGTAAAAACTCTTCAAAATAAAATATTATATGATCATGTTTTTTAAATAAATAATCTTTAGAGATTCTAAAAACCCCAGTCATACCCAAATGAATAAGAATACAGTCATTAGAATCTAAAAAAATTATTAAATACTTTCCTCTTCTAAGAATATTCAAAACAGTTTTACCTTTTGTTTTTTCTTTGAATTTATTGGAAATTTTAAATCTTATTTTTTTTGTATTAATAATAGTTTTAGAAATTTTACATTTTATTATCTTTTGAGTTAATGCTAATCTAACAGTCTCAACTTCAGGTAATTCAGGCATGATAAAAAATAAGTTTAAAAATTTAAAAAGTATATCATCAAATACAAAAGGACGTTTAGTAAAAAAAGTTTTTAATGATGTCTCAAAAAACTATGACAAAATGAATGATATTTTATCCTTTGGTTTACATAGAGTATGGAAAAAATTAATTTTTGATTTTATAAAACCTCATGAAGATGAGATTTTCATGGACTTAGCTGGAGGTTCTGGTGATATATCAAAAATAATTAAATTAAAGTTTCCTAAAAATAAATGCATACTTGTTGATAGTAATATTAAAATGATCAATGAAGCTAAAATTAAATTAAAGGAATATGATATCGATTATGTTTGTGCTGAAGCAGAGTTACTTCCATTTAAACAGGAAAAGTTTAACAATGTATTACTTGCATTTGGATTAAGAAACTTCTCTTGTATTGATAAATCTCTCAAGGAAATTAACCGTGTATTAAAAAAAAAAGGTAGATTTGTTTGTCTTGAATTTAGTGACATTAATAAAAGGTCACTAAAAAAAATATTTAATTTGTATTCTAGTGTTGTTCCATCTTTAGGTCTTGTTTTTGCTAAAAATATGTCAGCATATAGTTATTTAATAGAAAGTATTAAAATTTTTCCAAACCAAATGGAACTTACTAAAAAATTAAAAGATGCTGGTTTCAAAAATATAGATTGCTACGATCTTTTCGATGGTTTAGCAAGCATTCACATAGGAGAAAAAAAAGGTTAATGGATAGTTTAAAAAATAAAAAAATTCTTCTAATTGTAACAGGGGGTATTTCGTCATACAAGGCTATAGAATTATTAAGACTTTTAATTAAAGCTGGAACAAATCTAGAGTGTATATTAACTAAAAGTGTATCTCAATTTGTATCTCCAATAACATTTAATAGCTTATTAGGAAAAAAAGTTCATTCCGAGCTTTTTTCCTTAAACGACGAAAATGAGATGAATCATATTAATTTAGCTCAAAAAATAGATTTAATTATTATAGTTCCAGCTACAGCTAATTTTATTGGTAAAATTGCAAATGGAATTGCTGATGACCTTGCAAGTAATGTAATCTTAGCAACTAAAGCTAAAGTTATATTAGCTCCTGCTATGAATACGATAATGTTAGAGAATAAAGCTGTAAAAGAAAATTTAAATACTTTGAAAAAAAGAGGAGTTAAAGTGCTCGAAGCTCCTATCGGTAAATTGGCTTGTGGACAAACAGGAAAAGGAAAGCTAATGGACGTTCAATCAATTTTTGATAATATTCAAATTTTCTTCAGTCAATCAAATCTACTAAAAGGTAAAAAAGCAGTTGTTACTAGCGGACCCTCAATTGAAAATATTGATCCTGTAAGATATCTAAGTAATTTCTCATCAGGTACACAAGGTTATGAAATTGCAAAAGCCTTAAGTAACGCTGGAGCAAAAACAACTTTGATTAGTGGTCCAACTAAACTTAATAAGCCCAATAATGTTATTTTTAAAGAAGTTAAGACTGGAAAAGATTTTTTAACTGCTTCAATAGAATCTCTGCCTACTGACGTTTTTATTTCTGTTGCAGCCATATCTGACTGGAGAGCAAAAGAAATTGCAGAAAAAAAAATTAAAAAAAATAATTTTTCTTCTAGTTTACAACTCACTAAAAATTTTGATGTTTTAAAAGAAATCTCACAAAATAATAGAAGACCTAAATTGGTAATTGGATTTGCTGCTGAAACTAATGATTTAATAAAAAATGCGCAAAAAAAACTTCTAGAAAAAAAGTGTGACTGGATATTAGCAAATCAGCTTTCAAAAAACTTAGGATTTGGAACAAAAAAAAATAAAATAGTTTTATTAAAAAAAAATGAACAAGACAAATGGCCATCATTAGAAAAAGAAGTAGTGGCTAAAAAACTAGTAATAGAAATTTCTGAATTTTTTAAACCTAATAACGGTATTTTATGACTGATATTTTTGTTAAAATACTTAAGAATGGTAAAAATCTTTATAAAATAAAACAGGCCACTGAGGGAAGCGCTGGTTTTGACATAAATGCAGCTATAGAAA
>MDSY01093859.1_pt1 | contig 11049 bp, 9 predicted proteins | sample 811131 | NCBI WGS metagenome assembly MDSY01 (sample SAMN05326643, study PRJNA326480) | marine metagenome | isolation source: seawater | place: Atlantic Ocean: South West | collected 2010
TACAACCTTCAACCTTTGAAGTATTGGATGCCAGTGTTACAAAGAAGTATAGCAAGACCGTTCTTCCATCCTATAGAAGGCATGACTTGAATGCAGTAATCACAATAAAGAACAATGGTTCATCTCCAATTAATGCAATGAGGCTGACCGATGATATACCTGGATTATTCGATGCCCCTGCTGCTGAAGACATCTCTGTTAAGATGGGTAGTAGCGATCTTACTGAAGACCAATTCAAAGCCGAGATTTCAGCGGGAGTTACTATCGAGAAAGAATTGCGAAGTCCAGATGGTGCAGGTCACACTCTGAATATGACAATCGGATTGAAATCTCCTCTCCAGTTGAACCCTGGTAAGATATTAAGAATCTCTTACCCATTAGTCGCTCCTGACCCAAGTCCTGGTAATGAAGAAGTTGCTGGACCAGTTAGGTTCGAATTCTGCTGTGAAAAGTATGGACCTATGGCTGCTCGTGAAGTTGAAGAGATACCAATCATTCGTGTCAGACACCACCGCAGAAACTTCTCTGCAGGTAAATCTGTAATGCCTATGGGTGGAAAGGGCCGATATGAAGTTCTAATTCTGTTCGAAAATAATGGTGATACTGCTTTGCAAGATGTTTGCATCAATGACATCCTCCCTTCGAATTTCGACTTAAAGGATTGGTCAGTTAGGGGAGCAGGTCGCAGTCAGCGAACTGATGTTACTCTAGAGTCAAGTGATTCAGAAACTGGAAGTTCTAATGTCTGGTCTATTCCTGTAGTAGAGAAAGGAGAACGCCTTGAAGTTTCATTCGAGATAAAGGGTGATGGTGAAGTAGATGCTGAAGTATTGAATCAATTCCATGGAGTAACATTCGGGGATGAAGTTGAAGATGACGTAGATTCAACTCCAGCTTCAGACGATGTTGCCGAAGAATCTGTTGAAGAATCTGTTGAAAGTTCTGATGAAGATTCCGGAGATGAGCCTGGCGCAGGATACAAGTGGAGAGAAGATGTCTTGCTTCGTGTTATGTCCTCTAACGGTATAGATGAGTCACTCCGTGATGATTTCGTACGCCATGCAATAAATTTCGATAACGATGATAATCTGTATTTGAAGAAGGTTGAGATCGAGGCTGCAGCTGCTGCTTGGGGTGAAGATAATTCTTCAGAAGGCGCACCTGCTGAGGAAGAATCCACAGATGAAGCACCTGCTGAAGAAACAACTGCTGAAGATGAATCTACAACGGAAGAAGAATCTCCTGTTGAGGAAGTCGTAGGAAAAAGTTGTCCAATCTGTAGTGCATCAAATTCTCCAGACGCCACAACTTGTGAGTCTTGTGGATTTGCATTCTGATTATAGCGGAAGTTCCCATTGAGGCCAAGCATGGTCACGGGTATCATCGGATACGATTATGATTACGATTCTCGGGAATGTGCGAAGCGTCTCTTCTAAGTTTGGAATGGCGGGTGGAATTACGCCAACTCTCATGTCAACTGCTAACCAAGCATCAGGATATTGACGCAACCATGCATCCATTTCAGCCATTATGCCTTCAGGTGGAACACCCTGCCTTACACTTGCCATATAGGACCAATCACCCGGTATCGCACGGTCTGAATCAGAGAATAAGAAGATTCTATTCTTGTGGTTTGGTAATTTAGATAGGAAAGCCAAAGCATTTGCTTCGGTGACTACGCAAGGAGAGCCACGCATAGGCATTGGTTGGCTGTGCTTCCAAGTCCTCTCAACGCCGTCCATGACTTGCGAGTATGGCTGGCATGTTTGAGACCTTCGCCTTGATGTATATTTCTGTGGCAACGTTCAAGCGATGAACAATGCCCCGTAGGGGCATGAGCGGACAGTCTGCGCCTCCACCGACCCCTCCTGGGGGATCAATGATTTTCATGCTACTGTTCATGATTGTCATGACATTCATGTTGATGTCAAGTGACATCAGAACAAGTATGGGCTCATATGCTCAACCATTCCTAAATCCTTGGCTTCCAGAAGAACACTATTTCGTAATCACTGTGCTTATCTTAGGTTCAATTTCCATGTTTGTTAATACGGCTTTGCGAAATGTGTTCATGGACCCTATTTCCCAAGCACATATTGCTCATCGACAAGGCCAAGTTCGTAAGATGATGAACGAAGCACGAGTCGGCCGTGACCCAATCCTTATGGAAAAAGCACAAACTCTGCAACAGCACATGATGCCTGAGCAGATGAGTGTACAGATGGGTGCAATGAAGCCGATGATGTTCACAATGTTTTTCATTATCGCAATCTTTGCTTGGATGGGTAATACAGTTGAGACATTTCGTGTAAACTACGTCTCTTTGCCTTGGACTCCTGAATGGAACCTCACTTCAGGCAAATTCCTCTTTTTCCCTGCTTGGATTGCAGCATACATCTGCATGTCTGCCCCTCTAGGTCGTGTAGTAGATAGGCACATCAAATTGTTCCGCTATCGAACTCACCCAATAGTTGCACAAGGTGATAATCTGAAAGAACCACTATTGCATCTTGTTAGTGCTCCAAAGAGTGGTAAAACAGCTCAAGCAGACTCTCGTCGCAGACGCTCCGAAAAAAGACGTAGTGGTCCGAGAAAAACTTCCAATCCAGAGGAATCAACCGAGCCAAAGAATGTTAGTTCTGATGCATGCCCACAATGTGGTGGCACTATGATTGAAAGGGATGGGCCAAATACCAATGTCTGTAAAATCTGTCGTCACGAATGGCGGTGAGACATTGGTCGAAATTACTATTTCAGGACATCCAGGTAGTGGAACTAGTACTCTTGTTGCGGGAATCTGTGCTGCAAAAGGTTGGGATTCTCTCAACGGAGGGGAGATTTTCAGGCAGGAAGCCATTAGCAGAAATATCTCGTTAGGAGATTTTGCGGATCTATGTGCAAATGATTTTTCAGTAGACAGTTCTCTTGATGATATCTTGAAATCTAAGATGGTTGAGAAGAACGGTCCCATGGTAATGGAAAGCAGATTAAGCGGCTGGTGGGCGCATCTGCTTGAATTGAACTGCGTTAGACTTTGGATAAATGTCAGTGAAAAAGTTAGGGCCCAGAGAGTAGTTTACCGAGAAGGACTTAGTTTCGATCTAGCCTTGTCTTCAAATCATGAAAGGAGTCGGAAAGATTTGGCTAGATATGAAGAGATGTATGGGCTAAATCCAGAAGACCGTACCCCATACACTCATGTTATAGATGCTTCAGGCCTTACTAAGGAAGAGGTCTTAGCCTCGGCCTTGAAAATTTTGGAGGAAGTTCAATGATTGTACTTGATGCCGACGCAGTAACTTCTTCAGACCACGGTTGTGCCCCTTCAGATCGTAATATTGACCAACTATTTGATTCTGGTTTTATTCTCCTTGACAAAGCTCCTGGTCCATCGTCTCACCAAGTTAGCGCATGGGCTAGAGACATGATGGGATTAGAGAAGTTAGGCCATGGTGGAACTCTCGATCCTTTTGCTACTGGACTTCTACCTTTACTTTCAGGAAAGGCTATGCGCCTTACAGGAAGAATTCTAACACATGATAAATCGTATCTTGCGATTTTGAAAATGGGTCGTGAAGTCGAGCGTGCAGAGCTTGATGAGAAGATGAACATGCTTACTGGGAAAGTGTACAATGTACCCCCTGAAATCTCAGCAGTACGTGTTCAGGTTCGTACTAGAAAGATTTCTCGTTTTGAAATTTTAGATTTTGACGGAACTACAATGCTTACACACATTGAATGTGAAGCCGGTACCTATGTTCGTACTATGGCAAGGGATTTGGGTCTGTTGCTAGACTCTCCAGTTGAACTCAAAGAGTTGCGACGCCCTTCATCTGGTGAATTTTCTCTTAGTCAGGCAGTTACTATGCAGCAATTAGCCGATGCCTATTGGCTATGGAAAGAGAAAGAAGACCCAAGTGCAATCCTTCGTATATTGCATCCGGTTGAAGATATGCTAAGTGGCGTGCCTAAAGTTGTGATTAAAGACGGAGCAGCAGCGGCGTTATCACACGGTGCTCCTTTGCTGAGGCCAGGTGTGGTTAGTATTCCTGAAGACCTTGGAGTTGGAAGTGAAGTACTGCTAGTTACAATCAAAGGTGAAGCAGTAGCACTAGCTACGCTAGTACAAACTAGCAAAGTAATACCTGAAATGACTCAGGGAGAAGTTGCGAAGCCCAACTGCGTTCTTATGAAAGAGGATACTTATCCTCGCAGTTGGAAGAAAGCGTAATCACGCTTCAACGTACTCTTCATAGACCCATTCATCTGTTTCAATTCTTATTTTCAATTCACTCATTTGTTCCACACTCAACTTCGTCACCAGATGGTGAAGAGCCCCCACAGCCCATACGAAGTAACCAATTCTGAATACTTCTACATATGAAGATTCACCCACATTTTGTGGTTATCCGTCAAACCGAGTGTTTTTCAGTAATCTATTCGATCTTCTTTAATTTGGCTGGAGCCAGTAGTCCAAAAATTGCTAAAACTAGTAGCATGACTCCACCAGTTATTCCATAAACCATACCTTGGCTCATTCCTAGATCTTCTTCGTCTTGTGAACTAGTAGGTTCTTCGACTGCAGTTCCAATTGCAATTACTTTTGATTCGATATTATTACCTTCATCTACTTCATCGATACTGGTTCCTCTGTCAACTTCTGCTTCTATCAGTACGCTATCGTCTCCATCAGGGGCCTGCATATCACAAACAATTGAGCCTAATTGGCCTGGTGAGAGAACCTGAATTGTTCCTGAGCCAAATGATTGGCCATCTGCAGTGCAACGAACTCCAACTAATGTTGCCGTCACTTGACCAGAGTTTCTAACAAAAACTTTGACTTCAAATACATCACCTGCTTTGATATTATCATTATCGATTCGAATTTCTTCGATAAATAATTCAGCAAGGGCTCTAACTTCAAGGTCCAATATTCTTTCAACACAATTTGATTCATCGCATGCGGTCACAAGTACTGATGTGAAACCAGGGGTTGGAGCATCAATTACAATCTCCCTTTCAACCATGTTAATTGTAGCCCAGGACCTGTTTGTGGTAACTGTGAGGTCTTGGTTTAAGGAATCGGAATCAGTCAGTGTGAAAGGAACATTGTGCGCATAGCCATGTTCTACAGGAACGACAGATGGGAATTCACTCAAAACAGGCTTATCATCGACATTAGCAACATTAATTGTGGAAACTTCTCTCCAAAAATTACCTGCAGAGTCTGTAACTGTAGTGGTGATTTGTGCGGTCCCAGACGCTTCAGGAACCAGTTTTATCCTAACTTGCCCTTCGGTCAAATCGACTTCTACAATATTCGGATCAGAGTTTTGGAATTCAACATTCAAACTTTCAACATCGGTTCTATCATCTGTACATCTTGAAAGCAATGGAAGTATAATTCCTCCTCCGTCTTCTTGAAGTTCGTGAGATCCGATTAGTAAACAGGTTGGGTCCTCATCATAATCTACGGAATAAGCACCAATCAATTCGATGCTATGTATCTTCAGATTTAGTGAGGTGGGGGAGCCATCATTGGCCCAATTGTACCATGACTTGATAGTTACTTCAAGTTCAGTATCTGAACTGTCAATCGCATGCCCAATCGGTAATTGTAAGTCGAAAGATCCTAGAGTTGTACCATTATTATTTGCTATCGTTTCTCCATTTACGACTATTGTCCACCTAGTAGCACTTGCAACCATAGAGCCAACATCTCCAATTATGCTGCCTTGAACTCTAATGTGTGGGTCGTTAATATCAACTTGAGCGCTTGATAAACAAGTATCACTGATTGTGAACCTAAGTTGTAAATCACTCGATACAGAAGGTATCAAACCTTCTTCAATAGATACCCATGCTCCCTGATTGTCCAAATATTCTATTCCGATGCTTCCATTTTGATTATTATGTTCTACATGTATTCTGCCCCATGACTGACCAGGTGGTAATTCAAGAGAATCCGTTGTCCATGTACCATTAGAATTAGAGTCTAATCCACAGGGCGCAGATGAAACCGAATCCAGTTGTCCAGTCAATATGTTTAAGTCCAGAATTGGCCACTCAGTAAATTGGTTTATAGATGATGCAGTTACTCTTTCTGCTCCGTACCAAGGTGTGGTCATTGTAACTTTTATTCCTACAGCATCCACTTGTAATTGGGAATCATCAGTCCCGCCATTTGAAACGTAATCGAGGTTGACTTCAATGTTAGATATTTCATCCCATGTCCAGTTGTTTGAATTTGTTATTGCTGTTGACCACCCATTGTTCATGTAGTAAAGCCCACCTTGAGTATTGCTCCATGTTTTGACTAAGTCGTGAATTCCGCTATTCACTACTGAGAACCTTGCCTTATCTTGTTGAAGGGGATTAGGTATGTCGAAGTGAACTACTAACTCAACACTTTTGATAGTGTTAGCAGTCAATGCAGATACGTCAAACCCGCCCACTGTAATATCAGGTCCTGTGGACCAACTGTATGCTCCATCTGGAGATCCAATTGATGCATTTGAATTGGTTGAGGTAGTGGATGCCCAAATTGTTTGGTCATCTAGATGCTCTGGCAGTGTTATCCCTAATGTCATGTGCTCATCAGCTACCATTCCGTGGACATATTCGCCATCCTCTTGCTTGTCTTCTTCGGTAAATGCTAGATGTCTTTTGAATTCCCAATCGTTTTCATCAGCCATATCTCCTTGAGGAAACATATCTATCTCCTGTGTTGAATGAACACTACGTGCTTCAGCCAATGTTAATGGCGCTATCAGTAGAAATATCACTAGCAATGCAAACTGGCGCATACCCCCCCCTAATCGCAACATATCTTGAATCGAACGGTGGTTGGTGTCAGTGATACTAACGGAATGAGATAAATACGGCTTGGCGGTGGAGCAAAACAACCGATGGCTGTGATGGTGTAGCGGTTAGCACGGTAGGTTGTGGTCCTGCCAGCCCGGGTTCAAGTCCCGGTCACGGCCCCATGGTTCATTTTGCTTGGGTGTTTTCACTATTGAAAACGCATTACAAGGGCCATTCTTTCTCCGAAAGTTCATAACTGCGTCAGAGTCCCTGATAACTGGATGGGATGCATATGGTAGAGCGTGAGCAAGTTGATTTAACTAAGAATTTTCTAATATCTTTAATGGAGGAACAGCTGGATATTCAACAACATGTAGCAGTTGATTTCACCACAGCACCAATTGTTCACAATGGAGATACACTTCGCCACATGGCATCCCGAATTGTAGAGGAAGCAACAATTGTTTCTTCTCGTGGGCTTGCAGAAGATGTACTCTCCCGGGCAGGAATAGACAACCATCTCCCAGCAGAACCTCAAATTAAGTCAGGTCACCTAAAACACGTGGGGAAACGTGCTAGGAAACTTGCTCGGAATGAGCGTACTGTGAAGACACGACGCGCCGTCCGCCGAGCAAGGTCAAGACCTGCTGTCGGTCATGAAAATATACCTCGGAAACGCGCAAGAAAGATAGCCCGTTGAAACCGAACACAAAAAAGCAGTACCACCACCCGACGTATCGGGGATGGAGTATGGATATCGCAAATCCTAGCGAAGAGCATCAAATGCTAAGAGACATGGTTCGTGACTTTGTAGTGGAGCATGTAGAGCCTCAGGCCCTTGAACACGACCGTGATGAAAGGTTCAATTTAGAGCTATTACGCTCCCTAGGTGAACTTGGTCTACTAGGTATCACTGCCAGTGAAGAATTAGGTGGAGCCGGATTAGATGCAGTTGCTACTGTTATCGTGCATGAGGAATTGTCTGCTAGCGATCCTGGCTTTGCTTTAGCATATCTCGCTCATTCGATGTTATTTGTAAATAATCTCGAATATAATGGCGATGATTTACAGCGTTCTCGAATACTTCCTAAGGTCTGTTCTGGTGAATGGATTGGAGCAATGGCAATGAGTGAGCCTGATGCAGGAACCGATGTAATGGGACTTTCTACTACTGCAGAAAAGAAAGAAGATGGTACTTGGGTTATTAACGGCAGAAAAATGTGGATCACAAATGGATGCTTGGATGACAAAGGCACTCCTGCAGATGTGGTTTGGGTTTATGCAAGAACAGGTGTCAGTGAAAACGGCAGGTCTCAAATTTCAAGTTTCCTCGTGGAGAAAGGTATGCCTGGCTACAGTGTTGGCCAGAAAATTATGGGTAAAACTGGAATGAGAGCATCCAATACAGCCGAACTTGTTTTTGAAGACTGTATCGTGCCTGCTGAAAATTTAGTGGGTGGTGTCGGGGATTCAATGATTCACATGATGCGTAACTTGGAACTCGAACGTCTTACTCTTGCTGCCATGTCACTTGGAATTTCTCGTCGCTGCTTAGACGAGATGAATCGTTATGCAACTGAAAGAGAAGCATTTGGTCATAAAATACGTGATTTTGGACAGATGCAAAAATACATTGGAGAATCTTGGGCCAAGTACAGAGCAATGCGCTCATACATTTATGATACTGCAAATAACATGGGCCTTGGCAATGCCGGGCAGCGCTTAGATAGTGATGGTGTCAAACTATTCGCAACCACTGCAGCCAAAGAAATTGCAGATGCTGCAATACAAGTTATGGGCGGTTATGGATATGTTTCAGAATATGTTGTCGAGCGATTATGGAGAGATTCCAAGTTACTAGAAATTGGCGGGGGAACAATCGAGTCTCATCAAAAGAACATCACAAGAGACTTATCAAAGTCTCCAGAAGTGATTAACAATTGAAATAGAACTCAGATTACGCTTGTTGCCAATCTGTACCATTCCACCACAGTGTGGTGCCATTGTCCATCGATCTCCATGTATTGCCGTTAGCATCAGTCCATTGCTGGACCACTACCGGTTCTGCAACTGCTGGGATGGCTATAGGTTGTGCAATAGTCTGCTGTGGCATTGCAACTTGAGCTTCGAGATGTGTCGGCTGGAAAGTCTTGAATTGACCAGGCATCAAGTTTTGTGAGAAATCCTTCTGCTCTGTACTGGTAATTCCATCTTCACCCTTGCGCATGAATAGTAGAACTGCAACAATGCCAATTACTACTACTGCAATTATTCCAATAATCAACATTAGGTTACTGTCTTCTTCATCATCATCACTAGCCGCAAGTTCAGCGGCAAGTTGGGCATTGTCTCCTACACCGTCCCCGTCTGTGTCTAATGTCTCAGTAGCATCGTTAGGGAATGCATCTGCGTTGTCACCTACACCATCAATGTCAGAATCAATTGATTCTGTAGAATCATTAGGGAATATATCGGAGTTGTCTCCAACTCCATCACCATCTGTATCAAGAGTTTCAGTAGAATCGTTAGGGAATGCATCAGCATTATCACCTACGCTGTCACTGTCACTATCCATTGTTTCTGCTGGGTCATTAGGAAATGCATCTGAATTGTCTCCTACTCCATCGAGATCAGAATCAACTGTTTCGTTAGCATCGTTAGGGAATGCATCAGCATTATCTCCTACCGTATCATTGTCAGAATCTATTGTTTCGTTTGCATCGTTAGGGAATACGTCAGCATTATCTCCAACATTGTCGCTATCAGAGTCCAGTGTTTCGGTAGAATCGTAAGGGAATACGTCGGTATTGTCTCCTACTCCGTCAAGATCAGAATCCATCGTTTCGTTGACGTCATAAGGGAATGCATCAGCATTATTCCCTACGCCATCTAGATCGGTATCCAATGTTTCAGTTGAATCATTTGGAAACGCATCTGCATTGTCTCCAACCCCGTCTGTGTCTGAATCCATTGTTTCGTTAGCATCGTTCGGGAATGCATCTGCGTTATCTCCCACGCTGTCGCCATCAGAGTCTAAGGTTTCTGAGGAGTCATTAGGGAATACATCTGCATTATCACCTACGCCATCTAGGTCGGAGTCCATTGTTTCGGTGGAATCGTTAGGGAATGCATCAGCATTATCTCCGACTCCGTCTAGATCAGAATCCATTGTTTCGGCAGCATCGTTAGGGAATGCATCTGCATTGTCTCCTACACCATCTTGATCAGAATCTGTGGTCTCAGAAGCATCGTCAGGGAATGCATCATTTTCATCGAAGACTCCATCTCCATCTGAATCAATGCCGATAATATTTACGAAATCTTGCGATTGTTCTGTCATTCCATATTGAGTTCCGTCGCTTGGTGTCACTTTTACTGTCCAATTCTCTCCGACAGAAGTTGCGGATGCTGAAATAGTCATGACATCGTTGAATGAACTTCGTAAGTTATCATTGACATACCATCGGACTTGTGTTCCGGATTCTGGATCTCCCTCAGAGTCAAAATACTCGTATGAGACCGTGAAAGATTGGTCGACAGGGACATTACCATTTGGTGTCAATCTAATTTCGTTAGCTGAAGGAGGCAAGTTTGAAATGAATAGTTCAGCAATATTGTCGCTGGTTTTTTGCCAAGAATCCCCATTTGCGTTACCGTTGCCATTTGCTTGTAGTACTGCTAGATCGATTGTAACTGTTCCACTATTTGCACTTGGGGCAGTCCAATCTACAGTCCAACTCGAGGACCCAGCGCCAGTGTGGGTTGCGCTATCACCTTGTGAATTAATTTGAACAGAACTCCCTGCGTTAGAAAGTGTACCTTGATCGACTTGAAGTGAAAAACCTCCTGCAGAGGAAGATCCTCCTGTCGATCCAATATTAACGCTATAGGTTTGTCCTGGACTATACTCTGGGGGGAAGTCATGAGTTGGAGTAACAGTGCCTGCGCCACCGTGGCAAGTACATCCCGTTGCAGCTGTATTGTGCTTACCAGATGTACTACCTTCGATAGATGGCATGGAGAAGAGTGCTAGAAGTAGCATTACTCCAAAAATTGCCTTTGTTACTCGGGACATAACTTATACGTGAGCAATTTTACCTTTGATGATTTTGGTCTACTGTCATTTCAAAATGTGAAACTGGGTAAGGGATAGTCCTGGTCGGAATCGAACCGACGTCCCCGGGACCAAAACCCGAGATGATGGACCACTACACTACAGGACTGTGGTAGTCGGGCCGTAACCAA
>MDSY01138663.1_pt1 | contig 11049 bp, 11 predicted proteins | sample 811131 | NCBI WGS metagenome assembly MDSY01 (sample SAMN05326643, study PRJNA326480) | marine metagenome | isolation source: seawater | place: Atlantic Ocean: South West | collected 2010
CCGCTTCGCCCCATCCATGAAAGCCAGCACTGGTTTCGAGGCTTCGAGCTTCACTATGATCAAGGCGCGGCCATTGCCAACCATTAGCTGCTCTCCATTCTGGCGGGTACCGACCGTGTAGCACTTCACGTTTGTGATCGCCAGCGCAGACACTGCGACTGGGCTTGCTCGCAGTGTTGTCAGTCGTTGGTGGTTTGGTGGTATGTGCTCTGCCAGGCGCGCAAGCGCAAGATAGCTGCGCAGTCGTACTATAGGTGCGCAACATAGCAGCAAAAGAGAGCGCTCTGTGTTGGCGTTGTTATTTGTAGGAGGGAGATGTCAGTGTTAGAAACAGATAAAATGCTAGATGCCACCACGGCCTTAGTGCCGCCATTACTCACAGCGTTAGACGCGCTGTCCTACGCGGGTCGGCATATGCACCCACCCAATATTCAAGTCGTTTTGGGTGCAATTGAGTCCTACGAGCAACCGCTGCAAGCCGGTTTGGATGTCTTTTCTGCAGTCGCTTGGCCGGATGACTTACAGGAATTTGTCGAGCATGCCAGGAGTAGCGCAATCCTTGCGTTGAAAGCATATGCAGGATTTACTGCAGCAGCAGCAGATTCAGACCCTGCCATGTTGGCGTATCGGGCCATAGGGCTCGCAACCAAGGCTGTTGAAGCCGCCTATCCTCTAACTTATATGCTACCTCCTGTGAGTCGCTACTTTTTAGAACCCAGTCATCGGGACGATAAAGTGTTGCTCACAGCGCTGAGCAACAATAACCCAAGTCAACTTAATGTAGGGGTTATGCATGCAGATAACGCAAGCCAGCAGCGTGGCGGGTTTTCTGTCTATGTGCCTGAATATTATGCTGGGGAGAAAGTATCTTTAGTTATGGCCCTGCATGGGGGTGGTGGTCACGGACGTCAATTTTTGTGGTCTTGGCTACGCGCCGCGAGGTCACATAATTGCATTGTGATTAGCCCCACCTCCCAAGATAGAACATGGTCGTTAATGGACCCACAGAAAGACAGTGATCGGCTTACTCAATTGGTCAATTATGCCCGCCAAAACTGGCAAATTGATGACGAGAAAATTCTTTTAGCGGGCATGTCTGATGGCGGTACGTTCTGCTATGTCAGTGGTTTAACGGGCGATTCTCCTTTCACCCATTTGGCCCCATGCTCTGCTTCCTTTCACCCGATGCTGCTAGAAGTGGTGGATGAGCAGAGGATAAAAGATTTGCCCGTTTATCTGACGCATGGTGCCTTGGACTGGATGTTTCCCGTTGATGTGGCCCGAACCGCGCAAAATACTCTAACAATTGCTGGCGCCAAGGTGATCTATAAAGAAATTGCCGATCTTTCGCATACTTATCCGGTAGAGGAAAGCGCAAGAATACTTGAGTGGTTAAACGCGTGAATCCAGACAACGGGACAGGTCTAAATAAAAATAACAACATTGTTATTGTTGGATACCACGCTAAATATGCTGGTGACTTTGCTGCGCTAAATTACCAGTGGATAAAAGAATTTTTTGTCATTGAGCCTGAAGATCGAGCTGCTCTAGATCACCCCGAAGCTTATGCCATTGAAAATGGTGGCGAAATATTCTTTGTGCTTGATTGTTCTAATGGGCGTGAGGAGGTTGTTGGCACTGCAGCGATGGTGCCGAAAAAGGTACCTGAAAAGGTTCGTAATGATGTCCCTAAAATGGTGCGGGAAAAAGGAATAAAAACCCCGGAGCAATCGGATGGGACAATAGAGGTGTACGAACTGGCTAAGATGGCCGTGTTACCTATCCGCCAAGGCGAGGGCTTAGGCCAGCTTTTGCTTCAGCACTGTATTGATTTTGCTCAGTTGCGTAAGGGTAAACAGGTTATTTTAACCACCAACGATGTACTTAAACCTGCGCTGGCGGTGTATCACAAACTCGGCTTTAGAGATTTGCTGGTGAATCCAGATGATCGTTACGACCGGGGTAACTTGGCAATGGTGTTGGATATAGATTAGCCTTTTTAAGCGGCTAAATTAAAGTGTTAGTATTTGGATGCCATGGCAAAAAATTTCGCTCGATCAGAATGTGCTTTACCAAAATTGAAGCTGTGAAATTACGCGCTAGAGTCATCGCTTCTTGGATGGTTGTGGATCGCGACTTTAGTGACGTTAGAAACAGCTAAAGCGCCCCTAGTAACCACTTCTTCGTTTATCTCTGTCTGTCTAACTCGGCCTTTCTAATTCTAGCTGCCTAGGTTGCGGCGGCAGTACTTTCGTTAAGCTTCTTCGCTAATATAAAAGCAGGCCGCTGACACTGACTGTTTGTGTACGCTGTTAACGTTGCGTTGAGCTCGAAGCCATAGTCCTTGGCCCACTGTAGAATTCCAGCAAGCATTAAATCTGCCCCCGTAAAATTACTCCCAACCAAGTATTCGTTCTGCCGCAAGTGTTCGGATGCGACGACCACTTGTTTGTTAAACCCTGCTATTGCAGCCTTTATAGCTGTTGGTGCCTTGCCGTATAAGTGCTGCAAATCCCTATGTTTTCGGATCACATACAACGTATGTGCGTCTAACTCCATTTGAATAAAAGACAGCCACTGGTTATAGCGCGCACGGTCATGACAGCCATAAGTTGGTACAAGAGTGCCTGGTTCAGCGTAGGTGTCAGCAAGGTAGGTGATAATAGCTGCAGCCTCCGAGAGGACCAGGTCGCCATCAACCAGTACCGGAATTTTCCCTTTCGGATTGATCTCGAGAAAGGCTTCAGTATGCGTTTCACCTGTGCGCGGGCCTATGAGTTCCGCCTTGTAGTTTAAACCCAATTCATGGCACATCCAATGTGCATGCAACGTCCGTGAGGTTGTGCCCCCAAAAATGGTCAACATATTCGCCCTTATGCCTATTTTTCTGTGCCCGATGTGCTTTGTGATTAGTACGCAATTTTGTCTGCCAGCGCAAGACTTCTTCTGTTCGCCAGTTTGTTAGACTGCGGACTCGCAAGGGATTTTGGTTTAGGGGAAGGTATGAGTCTTGTAGTTTGGTCATGGATATTTCTTGCGCTGTATATTGGCATGATGTTGGTATTCGGCGTTATTGGTCAACGTAAAGTAACCAGCGGGGATGATTTTGCTACTGCGCGGAGTAGTTACGGGCCTATCTTTTTAGCCTTCGCTTTTGCAGCTACTACGGCCAGCGGGGCTACTTTTGTTGGCTTTCCCGGCATTGGCTACGATGCTGGAATGTCAGTGATGTGGTCGGTTTTTCTCTATCCTATGGGTGTTTATACCGGCGTGTTGTTATGCCTGCATTTGGTCAGTAACTCAGGCCATGCTTTCGGCATGCGCTCAATTCCAGAGTATTTGGGCATTCGCTATAAATCCGATGCTGTGCGCATTTTAGTTTCATTGTTCTCACTATCTCTGTTTTTCTATCTGGCCGGTCAGTTGGTCTCGGGCATTATTATGTTCGAGGTAATGCTCGGGTTACCGCCTTTGTTAGCACTGATTATTACTTCCCTAGTACTACTTGTTTATGTGGTTATGGGTGGCGCTCACGCCGACATTCTTACCGATGGGGTGCAGGGCTTTATTATGGTTTTGGTAGGCCTATTGGTCACCGCAATGTTTGTCACCGGTTATGGAAGCGAGGGTGGTTTCAGCGGTATGTTGGACAGCTTGCGCAGCCAGGACGAAAATCTCGTCAAGATGCTCAATCCGGAAAATGTTCTTTACCATTCTTGGTGGTCGGTAGTAGCTGTTTTCCTTGCTCATGTCCCGTTAGGTATGCTGCCGCATATTGGTAACAAACTGTGGGCTCTAAAGGAACCTTCTCAGCGCAGTATGTTTATTCGTTTGGCCTTTAGCTTTGGACTTATTCTCGGCATGTTGGGTCTGGGCGGTATTATGGCTCGTGCAATATTAGGTGAGGGAGTAAACGGTAACCAGGCATTGATTTTGCTATTTATTGAACTGTTCCCTAGTTGGTTGGCGGCATTATTAGGTGTGGGTATTCTCGCCGCAGTCATGTCTACAGCGGATGGGTTGGTCGTATCGTCCTCTCAAATTGTTGCCAACGATATCTATCGCTTAAGTTTTGTGCCTAAGTTCCGCGCCAATCTCAGTGAAGAAGAAGTAGAGCGCAGAGTATTGAACGTTAGCCGGGTTAGCACCGTAGTGATTATGATTTTGTGCACCATTTTGGCTTGGAATATGCTGGATATGAATGTCACGATTATTGTTTGGATTGGTAGTGGCTGCATGATGGCGGCATTTGCTGGGCCGCTTATTTTAGGTTCGGTGTGGTCTGGGGTCACTAAGTCAGGGGCCTTTGCAGGACTTATTTCTGGTGGGTTAACCTTTATACTGATTTTTAACAGAGCCTTTGATCCAGAATGGTTTGCGCCGGGGATGCTGCAAAATGCAGTGCAGTGGCTGGTGATTGAATCGCCCAACCCATGGTCATGCGCCGCAATAGGCGAGCTGGTGTCCATTGCTTTCACAGTTATCGTATCCAAAGCCACTCAGCCTTTGCCGGAAGAACATATACAAGAACTGTTCGCGCCGAAAGCTAAGAACGCTTAGGTAAACCTGGGTTCTTGCAGCTATCTTAGGTAGCTTGCGACGGGGTCTAGAGTTAACCGCTCGGAGATTAAAACTATGCTCGGTCAGAAGACTTGTGACGCTCATAGCGAAGTAGCAAAGCTGCGCCAAGTATCGACCAGACTAAAATAGTCATCCACTCTTCCGGCCATGCCAGTGCGCTAGCACTCCATGGAAAGAATGCAGATAACAGCCCCAGTGACATCAATACGCCGCCGTAGCCGACTAAATTTGGATAGCTGACTTTAAAGGGGCGCGGCATATCCGGCTCTTTTTTGCGCAGTACCAAAAATGAGATGGCGACAAATACAAAGGCTACGGTTACCGCAAAACTGCCGCTATTGACCAACCAAACGAGTATTGTGCGGCCAAACAATGGTGCGACCATAGTTAACGCCCCAATGGCCAAAATACCTATGTAGGGGGTTTTGTACTTGGGGTGTAATTTGGCGAATATTTTGGGTACGTGACCCGATTCGGCCAATGCGAAGAGTACGCGGGACGCGCCAACAATAAAGGCGTTCCAACTGGTTAAAATTCCGCCGATGCCGCCCAACACCAATAAGCTGCCTGCCCAAGAACCACTCCATAATGCAGTTGCGGCATCTGCTGTTGCCATTTTTGCTGTGGAAAGAGCATCAGCTGAAAGGCCGAAACCTACTGCCATAGCTATCAATATGTACCAGGCCACAGCGCAGGCAACGGAGAAAATTAACAACCGGCCAATTTTATTTGGTGGTAGGTCTATTTCTTCTGCTGACTGAGGGATAACGTCGAAGCCAATAAGCATTGAAGGCACCATGATCAAGACAATAAGGATGCCGCTGACTGGTGTTGCTATCCAAGGCTGAGCGTTACTAGCGTCGCCAAAGGTTATTGCGCCGCTGATTAATAGAATCCCAGTGATAACAATAAAGGCTGTGACTACCGCTTGCAGAAGTGCAGCAGTACGAATGCCCAAATAGTTAACCCAGGTGACTAGCGCGGTGGCGCCAATCCCGATAAGAATAAAGCCTAGGTCAACGTCGCTGTCCAGCACATTCCATAAGGTACCTAGGCGAATTTCTGGATATAAGTATTCTACCGCTGTGGGCAGCGCGACGGCCTCAAACATGCACACGTTAACGTAGGAAAAGAGTAGCGCCCAAGTACAAACAAAAGACCAGCGAGAACCTAACGCACGTTCTGTATAAATATGCTCGCCGCCAGCTTTGGGCATGGCCGACGCCAACTCGCTGTAAGTTAAGCCGATCAAGGTTACGGCTAGACCGCCCACGCAGAAAGCGATGAGCGTGCCAATGGTGCCTGCAGCAGTGAGCCACACGCCAGTCAGAAGTACCCAGCTCCAGCCAATCATGGCGCCAAATCCCAATGCTATGACCTCAGGTGTCTTTAGTACTTTTGCAAATCTAGTTGAATCTGTCATACCCGCCTCCCGTGCGATATTTGATCATTCTAACCCTATCGGCAGCTTGATTAGAGTTTCATTACTAATCCTAGCCCCGCCAACCAACGATGCGGCTAAAGTTAACAATAAGTCAGATTTTAATGGTCGGTTATCCAAGTTTATTTTTATGGGCTTGCTACAATCGAAAAAAGTAATATCTGTTGCTGGAGAGCGAGTTGTCAAAGCATCTTGAATTTAGTCACCGTCATAAGACATTTGATCTGTATTTGACTGACGGTGGGGCTATCGAGTTATATCTGGATAATTGTTTGCGCAAACGCCGGGACAAAGGGGAGCTTGAACCCCAATATGTTTGGACTAACGTGGAGTTGGAGTGGGAAGAGCATCATTATATTGAGGTTAAATATTGGGCCTCTACAGGGGTGCTAAAGATCACTGTGAATGGCGACTCTATAGTGGAAACAACTTTTTAATTTGCACCTCTAGCTTTATCGACCTATCGATATTTCAGGTACTCAACGGTCTCTAGGCTGAGCGATTTTTGTCTTGGATAAAAGCCATTGAGGAGCGTTGTAAATAGGATTTATAGATACGGGCTGTACCTCGGAGTTACAGCTTAGACCTAGACCCGAGACCTAAAGGTAAGAGATATCACCGATGTTGACAGAACTTAAAAACGAAGACTTGAGTGCGTTTGCCAAAGACGGCTACTTTGTTGCCCGTGGTTTTTTATCTGAGCATGTGCGTGAGGCACTCAAATCATCTATTCAGGGCGACCTTGAGCCATTGGTAGGGCCTGCGGAGTTAGAGGCGGATGTGGGGTACCCCGGCGCGCCCGGTCACCGTTCGGAAGTTGGAGGCAATACCCCGCGACGTTTGCTCCATGCCTATGGGCGTTCTGATGATCTAAGATCCTTGGCGCTGCACGAAGATGTCGCGCACATACTCTCGCAGCTGATGGGCACAGACCAAGTTCAGCTGTCCCAGTGCCATCATAATTGTGTCATGACCAAGTATCCTGGCTTTAGCAGTGCGACCCTGTGGCACCAAGACATTAGATATTGGTCCTTTGAACGACCCGAGCTGATCTCCGTTTGGTATGCACTAGGGGACGAACTGGCAGACAACGGCGCCCTGAGTGTCATTCCTGGCACACATGTTGAAAATTTCGGTCGCGGTCGTCTGGATCGAAATCTTTTCTTACGCTCAGAGCTGAAAGAAAATAAAATGCTCACTACGCAAGCAAGGGTGGTGGAGTTAACAGCCGGAGATGCACTGTTCTTCCATTGCCGGCTCTTCCATGCAGCGGGTAGAAACCTCACCGGTCAGGTTAAAATTTCGCCAGTGTTTACCTATCACGCGCAAGATAATCAGCCCATTCCAGAAACCAGTTCTGATCGATTGCCCAGCATAATCTTGGGTAATGGCGCCTACATAGGCTAAATTAAAGCTGGGTTTCGGCGAGCGTTTGGCGTCGATTTTGGCGCGTATTGGACATACCTCATGCAAGAAAATGACTTAGATGAAGATGCTTTTTCGGCGGCGATGAAGGATGTTGAACCGTTAAACCATCCCAGCAGTATTGCCCCCAAAGCTCTCTGGCAAGGACCTAGTCAAACACACCTACAGCGGCAGCAAGCCGCAGCAGACTTCGCTAAAGTCGAAGATGAAAAAAACATGCTCAGTTTAAGTGAAGTGAAACTTCGCGACCCTTTGGAAGTGTTGGAGTGGAAGCAAGAAGGTGTGCAACTTGCTGTGTTCAATAAGCTGCGCAAAGGCGGGTATCTCATTGAGCGTGAGCTTGATCTGCACCACAAAACTGTGAAAGAAGCGCGTGTACTAGTTTATGACCTAATTAATCAAGCTAGCGCCAAGGGTTGGCGCTGTATTTTGATTAGCCACGGAAAAGGTCAACGTAGTGAAACCCCGGGCAAGCTCAAGAGTTATGTTGCCCATTGGTTAGTTCAACACCCTATGGTTATCGCTTACTGCTCAGCCCAGCGTCAGCGTGGCGGTGTTGGGTCTGTCTACTTATTGGTAAAGAAATCTGCGGCCAGTAAAGAAACTAATCGCGAGACTTACGGTCAGAAGAGCGATATTTAGACCACAAAATCAACGTTGTTGCAGTTATATGAAATGCATTTCAGTTTTGCAGTGCCGCCCTTTCCTTTAAAACTTATTAGTTCAATGCCTAACCTTTGCAGCGATAAGCCTTAAAATTTTGTGCGCCGTAGTAGGGTTTGCCATCGGTAACTATTGCATCGGCGTTTAGTTCCGCTGCTTTGTTGCGTGCCAAAACAATCAGCTCCTCTTTTACATTGCCAGTATTTCGATTGAAGACAATCTTATCCTTTGTTTGGCTAGATACTTCGCCTACTAATTTACAGTTGACTACTTCGGCCGCTGTGGTCTGGCGTACTTGACTGCCTGCATCGGTAAGACTAACGAAGGCACATCCTCCGAGGGTCAGCAAAGATAAAGTTGTAAGTGTTGTTAGAGAGTAGTGTGCGTTGTATTTATTCATGATCGCTCCTATGCCAATGGCTATGAATGCTAATGCTGTGAGTTTTTGTGTATGTAAATGAAGGCTTAGATAACCGAAGTAGACGCTTAGAACCAGAACCTGGTCTAGATGCGGCCCTTATTCAATTCCAAAATACCTCGTCCAATATTCAGTTTAAGCACGTCAGTTGCCCCTTCTGCCAAGCGCCACCCTCTAACCCGGCGATACAAAGTTGCCAGTGGGTGGTCTTCAACTAGAGCTGTGCCACCGACTAATTGAATAGCGCGGTCAACCATTACTCCAACGGCTTCGGTTGCAAAAACTTTAGTGGCCATTGCTTCGTTTACAATGTTTTCGCCTTGGTCTGCTAATCGCGCTGTGCGGTAAAGCATGCTGCGTGCCGCGAAGGCTTGTATGCGCAGTTCAGAATAATGCCAGCGCACAACATCTTTGTCGCCACGGGGGTTACCGCTTTTGTCTATGCTTTTTAAATGTTGATTGAGTAAATCTAAAACCCAAATCATATAGCCACAGGCTTGGGCTGCGAACAGTAAGCGGATGTCTCCAATTTGACGCATGGCCTTGGGTAGCCCTTCACCAGGCTCGCCAATGATTTGATTGGTTGGAACGGCAACGTTGGTGAAGCTGAAGGCCGCGTGATGGGAGCCATCTAGTGAAACGAATTTGTTTTCGATTTTGACGCCCGGTAAATGGGTGTCGATGACAATCATTGATGGGCCTCTGCCTTCTACTTTGACCAGGGCATTAATGAAGTCCGCATCCGCGCCGCCTGTGACATAGGACTTTTGCCCATTAATAAGGACATTTTCATTCTTTATAAGGCCTCGTGTCGGCTCTGCGTCGTCGGGTTCAGTGAAACCAAAGCTGCTGCGTTTTTTACCCGCAATAAGCGGGCCTAAATGAGAGCTGGCAAGAGGCTCTTGCACGCCGCCAAGGACGCCTGGGCTTGGACCGAAAACGCTGTCCATAAATGGTGGATTGGCCGCGGCTAAAGTCTCTCTGGCAACGCATAACGCCAGTTGTCCGGCGGCGCTACCACCAAAAGCCGTGGGCTGAGTCATCGCAAATAGGCCAGCAACTTTTGCTGCGGTTACGACCTGCTCGCGTGCATCGGCTGTTGGCTGGTCGGCGTGAATCAAAAGGTGCTGTGTTGCAAATTTGGTGCAGTGGTCACGGAGTTGAATTAGTTCTGGGGATAGCATTTCAGGCATGGTGGTGACTCAAAGGTTTGGGGCAATAGTGAATACGACAATGACCAGCATGGTAATGAACATGCCAGCAAAGGTGTAAAGGAGGAGTGATTCTCGTTGCGCATATTGATGAATAAGCGCTTCCACATCCTCTGGATCTCGTGTTGCAGCACTGGAGGCCACTCTATAGCGTGTCACATCACCTTCGCGGGTTGGTATCTTAATGAAGAGTTCTGGTGTTGCATCTAACCTGCGCGCAACCTCAGCAAAGCTCACGCCGGTTTTTTTGGCGATTTGAGTGGGGTGCAGGGAGACACTGCCGGCTTCTAAAAAACAGTAGTACATATCTAAAATGATAGTGATTTTACCGCGGAATCTAAATTGAAAGGGAACTATGCCAAACATAACTGCCTATCGCTCTCTAAGTACAACATAATGACAGTATACCCTAGCTAAGATGCAGGCTGGATCAAATACCTTAAAGTACTCTTCCGGAAAGTATTCTTCTGGAAAGTATTCTGCGAGCGGCCCAGGACTGCTCGGTTAAAAGCGCTCACAGTCTCTGTTGCCCACTACCATTGCGCGTACTGGCCGAGGTAGGCCCTCCACAGTAAGGGTTTGATCGTGTGGGTCTAAGGCATCAACCAATGATTCAAAATGCATCCAAGGTGTGCTGCGCTGCTCATCCAAGGTCGTAGTAGATACGTCAATCACATGGATATCACTGAACCCGGCCTTGGCCATCCAGTTGCATAGATCATCTACCGTTGGCACACACCAAACATTGCGCATGCGTGCGTAGCGGTCATCTGGGTATAAGCTTTTCGCGCCGTTTACCACGAGGGTCTCAATAATACCCTGGCCACCACTGGGCGCAGTAAGGTTAAATACTTTGTTGACATGTTCTTGTGGGTCTCGACGATGGTATAAAACACCCATGCTGAAAACTCTATCAAAGTTTGTACTGTTGGGAATTTCTTCTACCTTCAAAGGCAGGACCCAGTTGCGCCGGTCATTGAGGTATTTCTGGACCGCTTGGTGTTGCATACAAAACAGCAGCGTAGGGTCGATGCCTATGACTTCACTGGCGCCCGCGCCCAGCATACGCCAGCCGAAATAGCCGTTACCGCAGCCTATATCTAATACTCGCTGACCTTTAAAGCTGCCAAGGGTTTTGCTCAGACGCCGCCATTTCCAATCTGAGCGCCATTCGGTGTCGATAAAAACATGATCGATTTGAAAGGGACCTTTGCGCCAGGGGTGCAGAAGCATAAGTTGTTCGTGGAGTAGGTTTTTGGCATCAGCGCTCAGATTTATGTCACAAGTTATGGCATCTGTTTGGAATTGAA